>Ga0208277_1000129_pt1 | contig 42600 bp, 41 predicted proteins | sample ETNtaG_5_FD_185782 | JGI IMG/M metagenome (GOLD analysis project Ga0208277, IMG submission 185782) | Marine microbial and viral communities from oxygen minimum zone, Eastern Pacific Ocean - ETNP201406SV205 (SPAdes) (version 2) | ecosystem: Environmental > Aquatic > Marine > Oceanic ...
CAATTTCTCCCACACGATCCAGTAAATCATCATAGTATTCGTCAGGGACATACAAAAATTCGACACCTCTGTCTCGCATTTCTGAAACAGTTGATACGATGTCGTCAGTAGCTACTGCTATATGTTGAACGCCGGGCCCATTGTAAAAATCTAAATACTCCTCTATCTGAGATTTTTTTTTGCCTTCTGCCGGTTCGTTTATCGGGAATTTTACCCTACCATTTCCGTTGCTCATCACTTTGCTCATTAAAGCAGTATAGTCTGTTGAAACATCATCATCGGTAAATGATATTATTTGAGCAAAACCCATTACTTTATTGTAAAATTCACACCATTTTTTCATTTCGTTCCAACCAACATTTCCAACCATATGGTCGATAAACTTTAGTCCCACAGGTTCAGGATTGTAATGCGACTCCCATTTCTTGTAATTTGGTAAAAACACTCCATTATAATTCTTACGCTCTACAAAAATGTGAATGGTTTCACCGTAGGTATAAATACCTGAGCGAACTACAGAACCATTTTCATCTTCTTCTTGTGTAGGTTGCATGTAAGGCTTTGCACCTCTTTTGGTGGTTTCTTCGAAAGATTTGGTAGCATCATCTACCCATAATGCAATAACTTTTACACCATCGCCATGTGTTTCGATATGGCGATTGATTTCACCTCCTTTAATCAATGGAGAGGTTAATACTAAATTATTAGCGATTTCCGTTGAATTGGGTATACCTGCAATCGGTATTAGTGGTATCGATGGCGGTATGATAATGACAACAAAAAGAAAAAAAACTAAGGATGAATCAGGAGCTTTAATTGACTATGGGTATGTTGGAGATATCTCTTCTGTGAATATGGGCGTATTAAAGACTCAATTAGATGCTGGTTTTATTCCTATGATAAGCTCTTTGACTGCAGATAATGATGGAGTAATACTTAATGTTAATGCAGATACTGTTGCCGCAACAATTGCTCACGAGCTGAATGCTGAAAAATTAATTCTAATGACCTCAGTTCCTGGTATTTTAGAGGATAAGAATGATAAGACTTCATTAATTTCCTATATAAATCATGATGGTTTGAAAGAAATGAAACTTAATGGAAAACTTAAAGATGGGATGCTTCCTAAGGTTGATGCCGTTGGACTGGCTCTTGATAACGGAGTCGCAAGAGTTCATATTATATCTTCAAATACTGAAGATAGTCTCTTGACCGAGGTTTTTACAAACCATGGAACAGGAACTTTAATTGTTAATGACCTAAAAAATCTCACTACTAACGAACAATTAGGAGAATCAAATGAAGCGACTGTGGGATAAAGGTCTCCCTTTAGATGAAAAAATCTTAAAATATACAGCTGGAGAAGATCATATCTTAGATCATAGATTGGTATCTTATGACATTAAGGCAAGTATTGCCCATGTGGAAATGCTCGCAAGCTGCAAGCTATTAGAGACTGATGATTCAAAACTCATTATTAAAGGTCTGATCGGTCTTTTGAAAGATTATCATGATCAGAAATGGTCAATTCATCTTGAGGATGAGGATGTTCATACAGCAATTGAAAAAAATTTGATTGAGAAAATAGGCGAGGTTGGCGGAAGAGTTCATCTCGGTCGATCCAGAAATGACCAGGTATTGACTGCATTGAGATTATATTATCTTGATGCGATTGACGAAATTATCCAAAGCACTGAAAAATTATGCCAAGAGATAAGGGCGTTAGATGATAGGCAGGGCTCAATAAAATTACCTGGAACTACCCATATGCAACATGCAATGCCATCGTCTGTTTCACTTTGGTGTGGTGCTTATATAGAGGCATTTGAGGACGATATTGAAGGAATGATTCAGGCCAAGCGTCGTTCAAATAAAAATCCACTCGGGAGTGCTGCTGGATATGGAACACCAGGATTACCAATTAATCGAAACATAACAACAAAAAAACTTGGCTTTGAGGTAACACAAGAGCCTGTGACAGCACCACAGCTGTCTCGTGGGAAAGCTGAATCTCATCTTTTATTTGAGCTCTCATTATTAATGCAAGATTTGGGAAGGCTTTCCAGTGATCTCCTGCTTTATTACACTCAAGAGTACCGTTATATAGATCTCCCCACTGAGGTTACTACTGGTTCATCAATAATGCCTCAAAAGAGAAATCCCGATGTTCTCGAATTAATAAGAGCGTCTTCAGCAACCGTATTATCATGTTTGAATGAGAGTATGATGGTAATGGCGAAGCTCCCATCTGGTTTTCAGCGCGACCTGCAGAAAATAAAAGCACCTCTCTTCAGAGCTATTGATGACACAGTGGAGAGTGTTGATATTATGTCTTACGTAATATCAACCATGAAATTTCTCCCGCAAAATATCGACCTTGGAGAAGATCTATTCGCCGCAGAGGAAGCCTATAAACTTGTATTAAGCGAAGGGATTTCATTCAGAAAAGCTTATCAACAAATCTCTAAAAAATATAAAAAATAAAATTATTCAGAATCAGTTTCATATTCATTGGATTCATAAACTTGCGATGCGGTATGAGTTGCATTAAGCGCATCATTGAAAGGAATATGCTCTTCTAATGGCTTACTCTCTCGATAAGCAACTCTTGAAGAAAGATAAATTGCGAGGATTAAGTGAGCGATTCCTGTAAATACGAATAAACCACTAGATTTAGTATACGACATCAATCCTGATGATATTATTGGTCCGATGATTGCACCTAATCCATACATCAGAAGAAGGTTACTAGATACCATAACAAACTCTTTTGGTTCAGCATTATCATTAGCATGAGCAACAGTCACCGCATACAAGGGAAATGTCAATCCTCCCCAAAAAATACCTGCGATTATCAATCCCGATAGATTTAAAGTATCAATCATTGAGACAATTAAAAAAGATATAGTTGCACTAAAGGCAGCCGTTATTATTGTTATTTTTCTTCTTCCTATTTTGTCGGACAAGTAACCTATTGGCCACTGAAAAATTGCACCACCAACTATTACCGCAGTCATAAAATAAGCAGTGAATGATATATCTGCAAACACATCTGAAATAAAAATTGGGGCGAGTGACCAAAAAGAACCATTCGCAAGCCCAATAAATAAACAACCAATAACTGCTGCGGGTGAAATTTCGTATAATTTTTTGAGATTAAAGGATGTATTTTGATCTATATATGGAGCGGGAGAGGTTGATAAAGCTATTGGAATGGCAGCTAATGTTACTAAAATAGATGTTATAGCAAATAGCTCAACTCCATTTGGCTCATATAGTAATATTAAAAATTGACCAACTGCCTGAACGGTTAATGTAATCATTACATAAACTGAAAAAATTACTCCACGATTCTCGTTTGAAGAGCGATCATTGACCCAGCTTTCAATCACCACAAAAAGAACTGCAAAGCAAAATCCAGTAAGCATTCTCATGAGAATCCAAATTGCAGGAAACAACAATAGAGCATGAATGAGGGCCGTAGTTGAAGCTATAGCAGTCATTGCGAGGAAAACCCTGATATGCCCAACTCTTTTTACAAGATATACTCCCAAGAGGCACCCAATAGTGAATCCAAGAAAGTATGCAGCACCCATTAACCCAATTGAGGTAGTCGAGAATGACTCTACACTCGCTCTGATTGGCAATAATGTTCCTTGTAGCCCTTGACCAGTGAGAAGAATTGCTACACTGATCAAAAGTGCAGATACGGGTTTAAGAGCTTCTCTCATTTCTTCTGAATAAAGTTGATTGTATTATTAAGATTTTCTGTCAACAGAGTAATTAGCTATAGCAATTAAAGCATTCTTGTATTTAGAATCAGGGATTCTATTGATAGCCATTATAGCTTTGTTAGCAGCTTCTTGCGCACGAAGCGCCGTGTATTCAATCGCTTTTGTTGATCTAATAATCTTTTGAATTATTGGTAATTTTGATAAATCACCATTTTCTATAGCAGTTTGCAGTAATATCTTCTCATTATTATCGCAATTTTTTATGGCATGGATTATTGGAAGTGTTGGCTTACCTTCAGCGAGGTCATCACCTAAATTTTTACCTGTAGTTTCTGAGGAAGAATTGTAATCAAGTGCATCATCAATTAATTGGAAAGCAATCCCTAATTGTTTGCCATATTCAATCATTGCAGTTTTTTGATCTTCATTTGCGTTTGCCAATAAAGCTGCAGTATGACCGCTAGCCTCAAATAAACAGGCTGTTTTTCTGTATATAATCTGCAAATAATCATCTTCATTTATTGTTGAATCATGAACATTTATCAATTGCATTACTTCTCCGGTTGCAATGGTATTTGTTGTATTAGCCAGAACTTTAAGTATTTTCATGTTGTCCAGTTTAACCATCATCTGAAAAGCTCTTGAATATAAAAAATCACCAATTAGAACACTGGCTTGATTTCCAAATATAATATTGGCTGTTTCTTGACCTCTTCTTTTTTTTGAAGAATCGACAACATCATCATGGAGTAATGTTGCCGTATGGATAAATTCAATGATTGCAGCAATATTTATGTGCATTTCTTTTTTATAATTCAATGCATGAGAGACCAATAAAACAATTAATGGCCTAATTCTTTTACCCCCGCTATTTATAATATATTCAGAGACTTTTGAAATAAGTGCGACATCAGTATTCAGATTATCTCTAATCAAATCATCCACTTTATTTGAATCGGCTTGGACGACTGACTTTATTTGATTAAAATCATCCATAATGTTATTTGTTTTTAGATTGTCCATCTCATCAATAGATATAAAATATAATTATAGACGAAAACATGCTAAAACATTCAGAGAATTTTTTTAGGAACTTCAGTTTTTGCAATAAATTTTGATATGTGACATTGACCTGAGAGGCTTGAATCTATACTATTGCCGTTCTTTGTTGAATCAAAGAATTTCGAATTGCTCATTAAGTTATCAAAGCAAATAGAATAAGATAGCTAAATATCGTTGGAGATAAAAATGTACGCAGTATTCCGCTCAGGCGGCAAACAATATCGTGGTAAAGAAGGCGATAAAATTAAACTAGAAAAAATTAATGCCGATGAAGGATCAAGCGTTCAGTTCGATGAGGTTATGATTTTAGGTGAAGGTGATAATATTAAAATAGGAACACCCTATATTCCTAAAACATCAGTAACAGCTAAGATTACAAAACAAGGAAAAAGTAAAAAAGTTCCAGTAGTTAAGTTTAAAAGAAGAAAAAACTATTTAAGGCAAGGAACACATCGTCAGTTTTTTACCGAAATTGAAATTGTGTCAATCGGAAGTGGTAAAGCAAAATCGAATGCTCCTAAAGAAGATGAGAAAAAAGTAGCAAAAAAAGTTACTAAGAAAAAAGTAGCAAAAAAAGTAGCAAAAAAAGTTACTAAGAAAAAAGTAGCAAAAAAAGTTACTAAGAAAAAAGTAGCTAAAAAAGTTACTAAGAAAAAAGTAGCAAAAAAAGTTACTAAGAAAAAGTAACAAAAATTTAGTTTGAAATATCCGATTTGTTATAATGCAAATTCGAATAGGAGAATAACATGGCTCACAAAAAAGCGGGTGGAAGTACCAGAAACGGAAGAGATTCAGAAAGCAAAAGACTTGGGGTAAAGATATACGGCGGGCAAAAAGTAGTGGCCGGTAACATTATCGTTCGTCAAAGGGGTACCCGTTTTCATGCTGGAGTAAATGTTGGTATTGGTAAGGATCATACTTTATTTGCTAAGGCAGATGGCTTAGTCAAATTTCAGAAAAAAGGTCTGAAAAATAGACAATACGTAAACATTGTTTAAATTTTTACATATATTTTATCTTTCTCCCCCGCTATTGCGGGGTTTTTTTTATCCAACTAAAATGAATTGATTATGAAATTTGTAGATGAAGTAAATATTCGTATCGCCGCTGGGAAAGGAGGAAATGGCTGCCTGAGTTTTAGGCGTGAAAAATTTATAGCAAAGGGTGGTCCTGATGGCGGTGATGGCGGTGATGGAGGAAGTGTTTATTTTTTGGCTAGTGAGACTACAAATACATTAGTGGACTTTAGGATAGCCAAGATACATCAGGCTGAAAATGGTAGTCAGGGTTCAGGTAAAAATATGACTGGAAAATCTGGATCAGATTTGGAGATCATCGTTCCAGTTGGTACAACTATTACTGATTTAGACACGAAAGAAGAAATTGGTGATTTAAAAGAGGTTGGAGATAGAATTAAAGTTGCACAAGGAGGAGAAGGCGGTCTTGGTAATACTCGCTTTAAAAGCAGTGTTAATAGAGCACCTAGAAAAATAACAAAAGGCGATGAAGGTGAGTCTCGAAATCTTAAATTAGAATTAAAATTAATAGCTGATGTTGGATTATTAGGAATGCCAAATGCAGGTAAATCATCACTCATCAGATCAATGTCGAGCGCAAAACCAAAAGTAGCGGATTATCCATTTACCACTTTATATCCTAATCTAGGCGTAGTTTCAGTAGGCATGCTTCAAAGTTTCGTTATGGCCGACATACCTGGCTTAATCGAAGGAGCTGCTGAAGGATCTGGACTGGGGATTCAATTTCTAAAACATCTTCAGAGAACAAAGATCTTATTACATATTATTGATATATTTCCGAGCGATCTATCAATGAATCCAGAAAAAGCATTTCAAGATATTGAATCTGAATTAATGAAATTTTCTGAAAATCTCTCCAAGAAAACGAGATGGTTGGTTTTGAATAAAATAGATTTATTGCCAAGTTCTGACGTTGACAATCATTGCAATAGAATAATTGAGAATATCGGATGGAAAGGACCGATTTACAAAATAAGCGCGATAAGTGGTGAGGGTTGCAATGAACTAGGTAATGCTTTAATGGAGAAAATTGAAAAAAATGAAATTGATTAGTCTAAGTCAGGTTTTTAATTTTTTTGTTAAGCCTGCTTTTATGTCTTGCAGCTTTATTTTTTTTGATTATACCTTTACTCGCCATTGAATCGATTACCGGAACAGCATCCTTATATGCTGTTGTAGCAGCTTCTTTATCGTTTTGATCGATACCATTCACAACATTTTTTATCTTTGTTCTCAACTTCGAACGAAGATCCATATTGTGCGCACGAGATTTGATTGCTTGTTTTGCTCTCTTTTGTGCTGATTTTATATTTGCCACAGTTATTCCAATTCTTCTCGATATTGTTAATAGTTAAGTTATTTTTCATACCCTTAATAGATATGATCAAGCGCAGTATTATTCTTTTATAATGGTAAATTGTCAATTAGATAATTCAGAAAATTAGTAAACTATGAAGTTCTAATTATCTTCGATTAGGATAATATAAAGATAAATGAGTAATTCTAGCTTAAAATCTGATGCAAAATTATTAAACTCAACCATTATTGTGAGCTCAATGACACTTATTTCCAGAATATTTGGGATGCTTCGCGATATTGTTTTTGCAAGATTTTTTGGGGTCTCAGTGATAATGGATGCATTTATAGTAGCCAATAGGATTCCAAATATGCTTCGACGTTTTTTTGGAGAAGGTGCATTTAATCAGGGTTTTGTTCCAGTTATTTCGAGTTATAAAGAAAATAAAAACCACAAAGAAGTCAAAGTTTTGGTTGATTCAGTTGCCGGTACCCTTGGACTTATTTTATTTATCGTCTCTTTAATTGGTGTAATTTTTTCTCCCATATTCATTTCGATTGTGGCCCCTGGATTTATTGGTGAAGATGGCAGATTTGATTTATCGGCTTTGATGCTAAAATTTACATTTCCTTATCTTATGTTTATATCATTGACTGCATTCTCAGGAAGTCTGTTAAATACCTATGGAAAATTTGCGGTACCCGCAATAACACCAGTAATTTTAAATATTGTTCTTATCTTTTTTGTTGTAGTCATATCTCCGAAACTAAATGAGCCAGGGATGTCTCTCGCATATGGTGTTTTTTTTGCAGGATTGATCCAGTTGTTTTTTCAATTACCGTTTTTATCAAAAATAAATTTAATCCCTCGACCCAGATGGAATTATCACCATGAAGGAATTAAGAGAATCACCAATCTTATGGGCCCAGCTTTATTTGGCTCATCTGTATCTCAGGTAAATATTTTGGTGAGTGGAATCATTGCATCTCTAATCGGGACAGGGAAAATAAGTTTATTGTATTATTCTGATAGGATAATGGAGTTACCACTCAGTTTGTTTGGTATTGCAATTGCAACTGTAACTTTACCTTATCTTTCGCGTCTTTATTCAAAGAATTTGATTGATAAATTTTCTGATGCTATATATTGGTCGATTAAAATTGCTCTAATATTTATTATTCCGGCTTCTGTAGGTATTTTTATTTTAGCTGAACCCATTATTGCAGTAATATATTTTGGCGGTGCTTTTGATCTAATTGATGTTCGGTTGACATCTTTAAGTCTTAGTATATTTTCTATTGGATTGATTGGTTTTTCTTTTGTAAAAATTTTATCGCCAGCATATTTCGCCCGAGAGGATACTAAAACACCCGTCAAAATTGGTATCATTTGCGTAGCAATTAATTTAATTCTTGGATCCGGTTTTGTCTTCTATCTACAAAAGATAAATTTTGAAGCTACGCATGTGGGTTTAGCTTCTTCGATATCAATTGCAGCACTTATGAATGCAGGTTTATTATTTTTGGGCCTTAAAAGAAATAAAATACTTAATAATTTTAAAACATCGAAGATCTTTTTCATAAAGCTGTGTCTCGCAAATTTAGTGATGCTTGCTTTCTTGGTTTACACGAAACAATCTTTAATTTGGTGGTTGGCGATGCATGCAATGGAAAGAGCAATATGGTTATTGATGATTATTCTAGCGAGTATGTTTCTTTATTTTGTAACATTATCAATCCTTGGAATAAAGATAAAAGAATTGAAATTTGAAAGAGAGTAAAGGTTTTGAGATTAATCAGAAAAATTAAAAATTTTCCTCATGATATTTTAAGAGAAGGGAGCATTCTTACAATTGGTGCTTTTGATGGTCTTCACATTGGCCATCAAGTATTACTCAATGAGATCAAAAATATATCCAATAAAAATAAATTACCAACCATAGTAATGAGTTTCGAGCCCACACCTGCAGAATTTTTTCTTCAGTCAAAATCACCCTCAAGACTGATGAGATTTCGAGAAAAATATGAGGCACTAGACAGTTTAGGTATTGATATTTTCTTTTGCCCAAAGTTCGATAAAAACATGCAAAATATAAATGTTGATGATTTTATAAGAATACTCTTAATTCAAACATTAAATATAAAGCACTTGATTGTTGGAGATGATTTTCATTTTGCTCGAAATAGGGAAGGGGGTTTTGATCATCTTGAGAGATCAGGTAAAGCCTTGGGTTTTGAGTTAAAGAAAATATCTAGTGTTGTTGAAAATGATCAACGTGTCAGCAGTACTCTAATTAGGCAATATCTTCAATCAGGGAATCTTGAAGAGGCAGCAAGATTTCTTGGGAAACCATTCCGAATGTCAGGAAAGGTTATTAAGGGAGAAAAATTAGGAAGAAAATTGGGTTACCCCACAGCAAATGTAAGTATAGGTCGTATTAATACCCCAATAATGGGAATATTCGCTGTTAAAATATACGGTTTGAGTAACGAACCTCTAGAAGGTGTTGCAAGTCTTGGATTGAGACCAACATTTTACGAAAAAAAGAAACCTCTACTTGAGGTTCACATCTTTAATTTTGATAGAGATATATATGGACATTATATTCAGGTAGATTTTCTTCAAAAAATTCGAGATGAAGAAAAGTTTATCAATTCTGAAGCTCTAATTGAGCAGATGCACTTAGACTCAGATGCCGCTAAAAGAATATTCAAACAGAGTAATTAATTATGCCTAAAGCAAATTTTTTAAAAATCAAAAGCCCGCTATATATTTGGTTTATCCTTGCAACAATTGTTTTTGTAGCTGATCAGTGGGTTAAATCATTAGTGATAGAAAATATACTTTTATATGAAAAAATAAAGGTTAATTTTTTTATTAACTTAACTCATCAGCAAAATCCTGGAGCAGCTTTTAGTTTTCTCGCTGATGCTGGTGGATGGCAAAGATGGTTTTTATCAATCCTGGCTATCTTGGTTTGTCTTTATATAATTTTTTGGTTGACGCAACTTGAAGCGGAAAAAAAAATATGCCTCCCTTATGGCTTAGCTCTAGTGCTAGGGGGCGCGCTAGGTAATGTTTTTGATCGATTAATGCTTGGTTATGTAACTGATTATTTTCAGGTCCTTATATATGGCTGGGCATTTCCTTCATTCAATATAGCCGATGCAGCAATCTCGATAGGTGCAATATTAATTATTATCGATGCCATCAAAAATGGAAGCGACTAATTTCATTTTAATAAAATTAGAGTTATCAAAAATCGATTAACATAGATAGATCAATAGATTTAATATTTTTTGTAATTGCTCCTACTGAAATAAAATCAACTCCGGTTTTAGCGATATTTTTAATATTTTCAATTGTAATATTTCCCGATGCTTCCAACTCAGTAGAATTTTTTGAAAGAATATTTATCCTGCAAGCTTCTTGGAGCATTTCTTGATTAAAATTATCAAGTAATACCCTATCTGCTCCCGATTTAATAGCTTCTTTGAGTTGTTTAATGGTCTCGACTTCAACTTCAATAAGTATATTGGGGTACCTTATTCGACCAATTTTCACAAGCTCGTTAATGCTGGATGAATTTGTAATATGATTTTCTTTCAGTAGAATTGCATCGAAAAGACCAAATCTATGGTTTTTTCCTCCGCCACAAGATACCGCATACTTTTGTGCGAGTCGTAATCCAGGAATAGTTTTTCTTGTATCCAAAATTTTACATTTTGTCCCATTAACGGCATCAACGTAACGTCTGGTTTGAGTCGCAGTAGAAGATAAAGTTTGGAGAAAATTAAGCACACATCTTTCTGCCATTACAATGCTATTTCTTTTGCCATTAATAATTGCAAGAGTTTTATTTTTTTTGATTGTATCTCCATCTTTAAACATCCATTCAATTTTAATTTTTGGATCTATTTGGTTAAATACTTCATTAGCCCAAGCTTGACCTGAGAGTGTCATATCCTCTCTGGTCAAAATGACGGCAGAAACTTTTATATTTTCGGTAATTGAAGAAGTTAAGTCGCCATCTCCAATATCTTCATTTATTGCTATCGTGACAGATTTTTTTATTTCATTTTTTAAATTTTTAGCAAGTATCATGTTTTTATTTTAATTAGGATTTATTTCTTATTTGTATGTGTCATATAATATAGCTAATTTCTATTTTTGTTTAGGAATGATTAATTTCATAAACTAATATATTGGTTACTAATGACTAAAATAAAAAGGATAAACTTTGAATATCGACGATAGAATAAAAGAGCAGTTAGAAAATAATCCAGTAATGCTTTACATGAAAGGAACGCCTGATTTCCCTCAATGCGGCTTTTCAAGTCAAGCTGTGTCTGCGCTTAAGATCATAGGAAAACCATTTTCATATGTGAATATATTTGAAGATTCTGAGATAAGAGAAGGTTTAAAAACCTTTTCAAATTGGCCAACATTTCCTCAGTTATATGTCAACGGCGACCTTATAGGGGGTTGTGATATTATGATGGAAATGTATGAAACAGGAGAGCTATCAGAGCTACTAGAGAAGGTGTGAATTAATAATTTGAAACTTTACGGTAGATTGGTTCAAATCTATTTACTATGTCACAAAATAATTCTGCGGTTTTTTCAGCGTCATAGGCTGCAGAATGAGCCTGAGATCCATCCCAATCAAATCCTGCTATTTCAACAGCTCTAGCTAGCACGGTATGCCCGTATGCGACTCCACACAATGTTGCAGTATCAAAACAAGAAAATGAGTGGAAAGGATTATGCTTGATTGAGCATCTCTTAACTGCCGCATTGATAAATTTCAAATCAAAAGAAGCATTGTGTCCAACGAGTATTGCGCGTTTACATTGATATTGCTTCAGGGAATCATGCACTCTATCAAAAATATCATGAAGAGCTTCTTTTTCATCGATTGAAAGTCTCAGAGGATGATCTGGATCGATCTTGTTAATTGCCATTGAAGCAGGCTCTAAATTAGACCCTAAAAAAGGAGTAATATGATGACGAACGGTGTTTGCAGGTAAAATTGAATTATCATCATTAAAATCAATAAAGACAGCGGCAATTTCAAGTAATGCATCAGTATTATGGTTAAAGCCTCCGGTTTCGACATCAATTACTACTGGTAAATAACCTCTAAAACGAGTTGATGAGGATGGGGTTAAATTCATAATGATTTAGATGGATTATTATCTAATATTCTATTGTCCTTTAGAATATTCAATAGGTACCTAACTCCAAAACCAGTAATCTTAGTTGGGACATGTGCAAGTCCACCTGTGTTAGTTGCTGAACTTAGATCGATATGTACCCATGGTATATCTTCTTCTACAAATTCATTCAAAAACGTTGCAGCTAAAATATGATCTCCACCTCCAGCTGGAGCGCATTGCATTAAATCAGCGGTTTCACTTTTCAGTTTAACTAAAAACTCACTTCCAATTGGAAAAGGCCAGACCCTCTCGCCACAATCCTCGCCAATTTCTTTAAGAATAGTTTGCATGTAAGGTTGATTTGTAAAAACGCCACTGTAATTATTGGTTAAGGCGCTAACACAGGTTCCAGTTAAAGTGGCAAAATCTATCATAAAATCAGGTTTTTCTAGACTTGCAAAATATAAAGTATCAGCAAGAACCATTCTTCCTTCTGCATCAGTATGAATAGTTTGAATTGTTTTTCCATTTGCTGCTTTCACAACATCCTGTGATTTATATGCTAGTGGACCTGTTCTGTTTTCAGTAATTGCTAACCAGCAATCCACTTCAATGGGAAGTTTTTGCTTGGTTATAGCAAGAAGCGATCCAAGTGCAACAGCACTTCCATTCATATCGATGTGCATCTCAAGCATACTATTGAATGGTTTTAAATTCGTTCCTCCAGTATCGAAAATAATACCTTTGCCGATGAGGCTAATTAATTTTGGATCTTCAATATTAGAAGGTTTGTACTTTAATTTTACAATTGCAGCGCTGTTATTATCATTACCCTGAGATACTGCAAGAAATGCACCTGCTTCCATTTTTTTAAGATCATCCGATCTAAAAATATCAATCTCCCAATTAAAATCATTTGACATTTGCTCTATCAAATTGATGTAAGAGTCTGCATCAAGCTTATTTGAAGGTAGGGCGGTAAGCCATCTTGTTAAATTATTTCCATCCGATTCTGCAACAATATCTTTTATAATCATCTTTTTATCTAAGCCGATTAAACTGATCGAAGTAATTTTTTGTGTTGGTGACTTGGATTTAAAGCTAGGTAGGATAAATTGCCCCACAAGTGCAGCAGATAATATCTCTTCAGTAAATTTTTTCTGAAAATCAGCTTCAAACCCTAAAACCCAGATAGCTAAACTGCCAGCTTTTTCTTCAGTGACTGATTTAATCATATCTCGAGAAAATGCAAGCCTATCAAATGCTTCTAATTTGCTATCCAATAATCCAATATGGAGTGATGTTTGTTTTGTATTTTTGAGTCTTGAAGTAATAGCGGGAGACGAACCCTTCGAATAATTTTTTATTAATTCTTTTATCTTTTTTCCTTGAGGAATGAGATTCCAAATACTCTTCGATTCTTTTTTAGGAATTACAATTATCAATTGGTTGTATTTTTCAAGGTCAGATATTTTTGGCTTACCTAACAATTGCGTTATTCGTTGAGTTTTCTTGTAGTTATATATGAGTTGATTATTCATTACTAAAACCCTTTGGAATTTAATGTCAGTCTTTTCATAATTATAGTTTATTTCTTATTTGTTTTTTATAAATGATTTTTTGAAAAACAAGAGATTGGTTAAATAGTTCAATAAAACTTATAATATACCCAGAATTTCTTCTTTTGAGGGTGCTTTTGATGAGTGATTTTAAGACTACTGATGACATAGATCCTATCGAGACCAAGGAATGGCTTGAGTCCATCGATTCTTTAATTAACATTCATGGTCCAGAGAGAGCGCATTTTATTATTAATAAGATGGTTGATCATGCTAGGAGAACTGGAACTTACCTCCCATCTGCCTATAACACAGCCTACTTAAATACTATTCCTGTTGGCCTGCAACCAAATTATCCTGGAGATAGATCCATTGAAAAAAGAATAGAAGCGTTTATCCGTTGGAATGCAATGGCAATGGTGGTTCAAGCGAATAAAGAAAGCTCAGAAATTGGTGGCCATATATCGACATATGCATCGTCCGCGACACTTTATGAAGTAGGTTTTAATCATTTTTGGCGAGCACCCTCTACAAATGATCGCGGAGATTTGATTTTCATGCAAGGACATTCTTCCCCAGGAATTTATGCAAGGGCTTTTTTGGAAGGAAGGCTAAGTGAAGAACAATTAAATCGGTTTCGAAAAGAAGTTGGAAAAGGTGGGCTTTCTTCATATCCTCATCCATGGCTGATGCCTGATTTCTGGCAATTTCCAACTGTTTCAATGGGTTTGGGGCCTATGATGGCGATATATCAAGCACGGTTTATGAGATATATGGAGCATCGCGGGTTAACTGAACCGAGCGATAGAAAAATATGGTGTTTTTTAGGTGACGGGGAAATGGATGAGCCTGAGTCACTTGGAGCTATCACTATGCCTGTAAGAGAGGGCCTAGATAATCTGATTTTTGTAGTTAACTGTAATCTTCAGCGCCTTGATGGTCCAGTTCGAGGAAATGGAAAAATAATACAAGAATTAGAGGCGGCTTTTGGAGGCGCGGGATGGAATGTAATTAAGTTAATCTGGGGTTCTAGATGGGATCCACTTCTCGCAAGAGATGACCAAGGATTATTAAAACAAACCATGGAAGAGTGTGTGGATGGTGAGTATCAAAATTTCAAATCTAAGGGCGGAGATTTTGTTCGCGAACACTTTTTTGGAAGATACCCAGAAACAAAAGAGATGGTTGCAAATATGTCTGATGATGATATTTGGAAATTAAATAGAGGAGGACATGACGCAAGAAAAGTTCATGCAGCATATCAAAAAGCAGTTAATCATCAAGGAAGGCCGACTATCATTCTTGCGAAAACTGTAAAAGGTTTTGGCTTGGGTGCAGTTGCAGAAGGCCAGAACACAGCGCATCAACAGAAAAAATTAGATGTCGAAGCACTAAAAGAATTTAGAGATAGATTTAATATTCCAATTTCTGATAAAAAAATTAGAAGTGTTCCTTATTATAGACCGTCAAAAGATAGCCAAGAAATCGAATATCTTCATGAAAGAAGAAAGTTGTTAGGAGGATTTATACCGCAGAGAATAACAAAAGCAAAAGCACTAAGAACGCCTCAAATAGATGCATTCCAATCGCAGATTGAAGGGACAGGAGACAGAGAGGCTTCTACAACAATGGCGTTTATAAGAATTCTTACATCTTTGGCACGCGATAAAAAAATAGGAAAGCATATTGTTCCTATTGTACCTGACGAGGCAAGAACGTTTGGTATGGAGGGAATGTTCCGTCAGATAGGGATATATTCTTCAAAAGGTCAATTGTATACACCTCAGGATGCAGATCAGCTTATGTTTTACAAAGAGAGTAAAGAAGGGCAGATTTTAGAGGAAGGAATAAATGAAGCGGGCGCATATTGTTCGTGGCTTGCTGCAGGAACCTCTTACACAAACCATGGCACTCAAATGATTCCATTTTATATTTTTTATTCAATGTTTGGTTTTCAAAGAATTGGAGATTTCCTATGGGCTGGAGGCGATATGCAGTCACGAGGATTTCTTATTGGAGCAACTGCAGGAAGAACCACACTGGCTGGTGAAGGACTTCAGCATCAGGACGGGCATAGCCTTCTGAGTGCAACCACGATCCCTAATTGCGTATCATATGATCCTACTTATGCTTATGAGTTAGCTGTGATTATCCAGGATGGCTTAAAAAGAATGATCTCAAAACAAGAAGATATATTTTATTATATTACCTGCATGAACGAGAACTATAAACATCCAAGTATGCCAAAAGGTTGCGAAAACGGCATATTAAAAGGAATGTATCTACTAAAAGAGAGTGAAGGAGCAAAAGGAGAGAATGTCCCGCAATTAATGGGATCAGGAACAATATTAAGGGAAGTAATTAAAGCAGCTGATTACTTAAAGAAAGATTTTAAAATTTCTTGTGATGTTTGGTCTGTTACAAGTTTTAATGAATTAAGACGAGATGCTCTAGAAAAAGACAGATGGAATCAACTCAATCCAGAGAAGAGAAAGAAGAATAGTTACATACAAACGATTCTCAAAAATAGAAATGGACCTTTCATAGCTGCAACTGACTATATGAAGCTTGTACCTGACCAAGTTCAAAGATGGATTCCAGGGCATTTTATAACTCTTGGAACTGATGGTTATGGAAGGAGTGATGGGAGAGAAGCCTTAAGAGATCATTTTGAAGTTGACGCTAGATATATAGTCCTCGCTACAGTTAAGGCGCTTATGGATACTGGTGAGGTTGATAAGGAAATGGTTGTTAAGGTGATAAAAAAATATAAATTAGATCCAAATAAAATCAATCCCGAAAAGGTTTAGGCTTAGAGATAACGAGTAATACTTTGAGTAAATTAATTGACATAATTATCCCTGCACTAGGTGATTTCGACAGTATTGAGGTGATAGAAATCCTTGTAGTTAAGGGTGATATAGTAAAAAAAGAAGATGGATTAATAACCCTAGAAACAGATAAGGCTTCAATGGATGTTCCAGCTCCTGAATCTGGAAAGATCGAGTCAATAACAATCAAGGAAGGAGATTTTGTAAAACAAGGAGATAAGATAGGAAAATTGACGGTAAATACCGAAGAAAAAAATAATACCAAAACTGTAACAAAAGAAACTGAGGATAATAAATCTGAAATAGTCGATAAAATTCCAGAACCCAAAGTCTCAAATCAAGAAATAACGTCAAAGCCAAATCATCAAAGTAACAATAAACTCCCAAAAATTGATGAGGCGTCATTTTCATCAGCACATGCAAGCCCATCAGTGAGGAAATTTGCCAGAGAGCTCGGGGTCAATTTGATTGACGTAGAAGGTACAGGAATAAAATTCAGAATATTAAAAGATGACATTAAAGCTTTTGTTAAATCTATATTGAGTGGATCTAGAAAGGAAGGACATGGCTTACCAAAAGTTGCAGCATACGACTATTCAAAATTTGGTGAAATAGAAACCAAGCAACTAACAAAAATTCAGCAAATCTCTGGACCGCGTCTCCAAACGAGCTGGATTAACTTGCCGCATGTCACGCAGCATGATCTTGCCGATATTACAGATATTGAAGCAGCGCGAATTAAATTGAAGTCACTTAAAAAAAATAAAAATATTAAAATTTCTCCTTTGGCTTACGTAATCAAAGCTTGTGCTGAAGTAATAAAAGATTTTGAAAGAATCAATTCATCATTATCGGAAGATGGAAAACAAATTATTATAAAGAAATACATCAATATCGGTTTTGCTGCTGATACAGAAAATGGTCTCGTTGTACCTGTTATAAAAGATGTTAAAAATAAGTCCCTTATTGAAATTGCCTCAGAGCTAATGACATTATCAAAGCAAGCGAGAGAAGGTAAATTATCACTTCAGAATATGGAAGGTGCCACATTTACAATTTCAAGTCTCGGTGGGATTGGAGGAACCGCTTTTACACCTATTGTCAATGCTCCTGAAGTGGCTATATTAGGTCTATCGCGATCATCAATTCAACCCATATGGGATGGAGGAGAATTCCAGCCCAGATTAATGTTACCGCTATCATTTTCTTATGATCACAGAGTTATTGATGGGGCATATGCTGTTCGTTTTACGACCGCATTATGCAATCAGCTCAAAGATAAAAAATTACTTACAAAAAGGAATTAGATTGTGCCAAAGACTGAAGAGATTTTAGTTCCAGATTTAGGTGATTTTGATAAGGTTGAAGTGACTGAAGTTCTTGTAGAAGTTGATCAAAATATTACGAGCAATGAAAATATCATCACTGTTGAAACAGATAAAGCTTCAATTGACGTCCCATCAGATAAAACAGGAAAGATACACTCAGTAAAAGTAAAGGTTGGTGATTACATCAAAAAAGGATCACTTATCCTCACTATTGAAACTGAAGCCAAATCCTCGGTTGATAACAAAAAATCAAAAGTAAATAAAGCCTCAAAAGATAAAGCTACCTCAAATCAAACAACAGACTTACTTGTTTTAGGTGCCGGTCCTGGTGGTTATACAGCGGCTTTTAGAGCTGCCGATCTAGGGATGAATGTTACTTTAGTGGAGAGGTGGCCAGTATTAGGTGGCGTTTGTCTGAATGTTGGCTGCATTCCATCGAAAGCTCTTTTGCATGCGGCAAGCGTAATTGATCAGGCGGAAGCCATGAAAGAGCATGGTATCAATTTTTCAAATCCAAAAATCGAAACTAAAAAATTAATGTTATGGAAGGAAAACATTATAAGTAAATTAAACACAGGACTTTCAGACTTAGCAAATCAAAGAAAAGTTAATCTTGTTCATGGCTTTGGTGTTTTCGAATCTTCCAATAGGATCTTAATTGATAATAAGAAATCAATAGATTTTGAAAAATGCATCATAGCTGTTGGATCAGATAGCGCAAGTCTCCCAGGAGCACCACATGATGAGAGGATACTTAACTCAACTACAGCCCTCAATTTAACTAAAATACCAAAAAAACTTCTTGTTATAGGTGGTGGGATAATAGGACTTGAAATGGCATGCGTATACCATTCATTGGGTTCATCTATAACTGTTGTTGAATTGACTGATGGTCTGATACCCGGCGCTGATAGAGATTTGGTAGCGACATATACAAAATACATCAGAGATCGTTATCAAAATATATTCTTAAACACTAAAGTGAGCAAAATTCAAACCGTAAAGTCGGGTATAAAAGTAACATTTGAGGGTCAAGATTCACCTAAAGCAGAAATATATGACAATGTTCTTGTTTCAATTGGCAGAAAATCAAATGGCAACAATATAGGACTCGAAAATACTGGTATTTTATACGATAAGAATGGAATTATTGCAGTAGATAAACAAATGAGAACAAATGTACCTCATATCTTTGCAGTCGGAGATTTGACGGGTGACCCAATGTTGGCTCATAAGGCAACTCATCAAGCAAAAGTGGCTGCAGAAGTCGCATCTGGTGCTCGAAGTGCTTTTGATGCCAGAGTAATTCCTTCTGTTGCTTATACAGATCCTGAAATTGCTTGGGTAGGTTTGACAGAAATTGAAGCAAAAGAAAAAAATATCAATTATGATAAGTCCAAATTTCCATGGGCTGCAAGTGGTCGTTCACTCGCAATCTCCCGGGATGAAGGCTTCACTAAATTACTGTTTGATAAGGACAGCGGTAAAGTAATTGGAGGAGGTATTATAGGGCCTTATGCTGGGGATCTAATCTCGGAAATTGCACTAGCAATTGAGATGGATTCTGACGCTGCTGATATCGGAATGACAATACACCCACATCCAACATTGTCAGAGACGGTCGCATTTGCTGCTGAAGCGCATGAAGGAATTTTAACTGACCTATATATTCCAAAAAAATAATTTCAAAGAATATTTATTATTTTATCTTCATCCCTGGCTTTGCTCCTTCATCAACAGAGAGTAAAAAGATGTCCTCACCACCAGGGCCCGCAGCTAGGACCATTCCTTCAGATACTCCAAATCTCATCTTTCTTGGCGCAAGATTGGCCGCTACAACTACTTGTCTTCCAATTAATTCATTCGTTTTGTATGCAGATTTAATACCCGCAAAGATAGTTCTGGATTCGCCATCAAGATCTATATTAAGTTTAAGTAACTTATCAGCTTCTTCAATTTCTTCTGCTTGTGTTATTAAACCAACACGTAGATCAATTTTTAAAAAATCATCGATTGTAATATTGCTCTCATTAGAAGAGTTATTTTTTTTATCATCACTAGAGCTAACCATCATCTTTTCTACCTTTTCATTTTCTATTCTTGTGAGTAAGGGCTTAAATTTGTTTATTTTTGTTCCTAATAATGGTTGAGAGATATCATTCCATTTCCATTTTTTTTCATTCAAAAGTTCAACCACTCCATCACTTATTTTTGGTATCACCGGTGATAGATATATCATAAGAATTCTGAATAAATTGATACCTTGAGTACAAACTTTCTGCACTTCATCTCTTTGATCTGTATTTTTTATCATAACCCATGGTTTTTTTTCTTCAATATATCGGTTGGCGCTATCAGCAAGTAACATTATTTCTCTCATTGCTTTTGAGTATTCTCTATTCTCAAAATGATTGGATATGTCTTCAGATTTTTCTATAAACTGATTATAAAGATCAAAATCATCTAATGTTTCGGATAATTCATTATTAAATTGCTTATTAATAAAACCTGAGCATCGGCTTGCTATATTAATAAGTTTTCCGATTAGATCTGAATTAACTCTTGCAACAAAATCACCTGTATTAAGATCAATGTCCTCCATACTGGGCCCCAACTTAGCAGCGTAGTAATATCTTATGAAGCTAGGATCTAGTAAATTAAGATATGTTTTAGCATTAACAAATGTGCCACGTGATTTCGACATTTTTTTCCCATTAATAGTTAGGAATCCGTGCGCAAAAACGCTGGTCGGTTTTCTAATATTCGCGCCCTCAAGAACTGCCGGCCAGAATAAAGTATGAAAATACACAATATCTTTGCCAATAAAGTGAAAGAGCTCATATTCACTTTCAGAATTGAAATACGAGTCATATTCAATTTGATTTTTTTCTGCAAAATTTAAAAAACTTGCTAAATAACCAATTGGGGCATCGAGCCATACATAAAAGTATTTTTTAGATTCTCCTGGAATTTTAAAACCAAAATACGGTTCATCTCTGGATATATCCCAATCTTGAAGGCCGGCTTCAAACCACTCTGAGAGTTTATTGCTTATACTTTTGTGGAGATTTGATTGTTTGATCCATTCTTTTAAGCTTTTTTCAAAATTATTAAGTTTAAAGAAATAATGTTTTGATTTTTTCCATACGGGTTTTGAACTAGATAAAGTTGAAAAGGGATCAATCAACTCGTTTGGATTATAGGTTGCTCCACAATTTTCACATGCATCTCCATATTGATCTTCACTTTTACATTTAGGGCATACTCCCTTGATGAAACGATCTGGAAGAAACATTTTCTTTTCTTCGTCATATGCCTGTTCTATTTCTTTGGTATAAATATGATTATTTTTCTTTAGAGTTTTAAATATATCTTCAGCTAATTTCTGGTTTTCAGGAGAATGAGTTGAGTAGAAATTATCAAAATTCACTCCAAAATCATTCAAATCATTGTATTGTTCTTTCGAGATACGTTTAACCAAATCTTCCGGTTTGATTCCCTCCTCATCTGCTTTTATCATTATTGGAGTGCCATGCGCATCAGCAGCACATATATAATAACAATTATGACCCTTAAGCTTCTGATATCTAACCCAAATATCCGTTTGTATATATTCCACTAGATGCCCCATGTGTATTGATCCATTTGCGTAGGGTAGAGCACTAGTTACGATCATATTTCTTTTGATATTTGTCATATTACGATTTCGCTATCATTTTCTTAATTAATGTGATGAGCGAATTATGCCACGATAATAACTAATTATGTTGTATATCTATTTTTTTTAGATTTATATATCTAAAAATAATTATTTATTGTTATCCTCAGATACAATACATTTTTTAGAAATTATAATCTTTCTTGAGTAATACAATGGATATTGAAAATAATACCAAAATTAAAAATTTACTTAATGAGTTTATTATTCCTGATACGGGTAGGCCGCTAAAAGAAATAGGAAAAATTGTATCATTTGTTTCAGAGGGCAATAAATGTAAAGCTTCTATAGAGTTCGGTTATCATGATAATGAGTTAATTAAAAATGATAGAATATTTTCTGAGGTTATTAGAGAGAATTCAAATTTTATTGACATAGATATTTCTATAAACAGTGATGTTAAATCTCATGGTGTCCAATCCTCTCTATCACCAATTGAAAATGTCAAAAATATTATTGCCGTTGCATCAGGCAAGGGGGGTGTTGGAAAGTCTACAGTAGCCTCAAATCTTGCTATTTCGCTTCATCAAGATGGAGCAACTGTTGGCATTCTAGATGCTGATATATATGGTCCATCTATACCTCTTATCTTTGGGATTGAGGATGAGCAACCAACTAGTAATGATGGAAAAAGAATAAACCCATTAAAGGCTTACGGCATTGAAGTTATGTCGATTGGCTTTCTGATTGATCCAAAAAAGCCCACAATTTGGCGAGGACCAATGGTAACATCAGCTCTCAATCAGTTGCTTAATCAAACAATATGGGGCGGCCTGGATTATTTGATAGTTGATATGCCTCCAGGTACAGGAGATATACAATTGAGTTTATCTCAGCAAGTTCCCGTAAGCGGTTGTGTTATAGTAACAACCCCTCAAGATATCGCGTTACTTGATGCTAGAAAGGGTCTGGAAATGTTTCGAAAAGTATCAATTCCTATTTTAGGGATAATAGAGAATATGAGTACTCACATATGCTCTAAATGTCAGCACGAAGAGACAATATTTGGTGAGGGAGGAGGAGCCAGAATATCAGAGGAATATAATATTGATCTTCTCGGTAAACTTCCATTGACTGCCGCAGTGAGATCTCAAACTGATAGTGGCAAGCCGTCCGTTATATCGGAACCAGATAGTGAATATTCTAAAAAATTTAGAGCAGGGGCAAAAAAAATGGCTATAAAACTAGCCGCAACAAAGAAAGATTTCAGTCAACATTTTCCAAAAATTGTAGTTGAGGAGAGCTAAATTGAGTATCAAGTCAGATCGCTGGATTAAGAAAATGGCTAACGAAAAACAAATGATTTCACCGTTTGAATCCGCCCAAGTAAAAAAAGCAAATGGAGAAAGAATCGTTTCATATGGAACATCCAGTTATGGCTATGATGTTCGGTGCTCTGATGAGTTTAAAATATTTACAAATCTAGAGTCTGTGATTGTGGATCCTAAAAAATTTGATGAATCCAGTTTTGTAAATAAAACTTCAGATGTTTGCGTGATTCCTCCTAATTCATTCGCGCTAGCCAGAACAGTTGAATTTTTCAAAATACCTAGGAATATACTTACGGTTTGTCTGGGTAAATCCACTTATGCTCGGTGCGGAATAATCGTTAATGTAACACCTCTTGAACCCGAGTGGGAAGGTCATGTGACTCTTGAGTTTTCAAATACAACCCCATTACCAGCAAAAATATATGCAAATGAAGGGGTCGCTCAAATGTTATTTTTTGAATCAGATGAGGATTGTGAAGTATCCTATAAAGATCGAGAAGGAAAATATCAAGGTCAAACAGGGGTAACTCTTCCTAAAACTTAATTTATTCCAAAGTGATCTGAACAGGTGTAATTAGATCTTCATTTAATGAGATGAGTTTATTATTCTTATAAATCAGTTGCTTAGTAAGCATAAGCTTAATCGCTTTTTTGTAGATCAAATGCTCTGCAATCAATACTCTTGAGGCTAGAAGACGATCATCATCATCTTTTTTTATTGGTACTCGACATTGAATTATTGGCGGACCCGCATCTAATTCTTTAGTAACAATATGCACGGTACAACCATGCCATTCCTCATTTGCTTCTAGCGCTCTTTTGTGTGTATTTAACCCAGGGAATTTTGGAAGTAAAGAAGGATGTATATTAAGAATAACTCCATTAAAATTGTCAATGAACTCTGAAGACAAAACACGCATAAAACCCGCGAGTATAATGTACTTTGGTGAGTATTTCTTTATCTCACTCAAGAGCGATTTTTCAAATTTAGATCGACTACTATAATCATTATTATTGATGACTTTTGAGGGTATATTTTCTCTATTGGCTCTTTCTAATCCTTTTACGCCGGGAGTATTGCTGATGACAGCCTTGATTTTGATATCTAATTCATTATTTTTTGATGCATCAATAATGGCTTGAAAATTTGAACCACTTCCTGAGAGAAGAACAACTACAGAGTCTTTAGTATTTTGCATTAAACATAATTAACTCCACCAGATCCTTCTATAATTGAGCCAATTTCCCATGCTTTTTCGCCATTAGCTGAGAGAATTTCCAATGTTTCTTTAGTATCCTTACTTTCAATGACAAGAACCATGCCAATGCCACAATTGAAAGTTTTTCTCATCTCTTCTTCTGAAATATTTCCGTGTGTTGCGATCCATTCAAAAATTGGATTCATTTCCCAGGTATTCGTATTGATGTTTGCCATTAGGTTTGGATTCAAGATCCTTGGAATATTTTCTGTAATTCCACCTCCAGTTATATGAGCCATTCCCTTTATTTTTATCTTTTTCATTAACTCAGAAACTGATTTAACGTATATTTTAGTTGGCGCGAGAAGATCTCTGATAACTGATGAATTCTTTTTATCATCAATATTTTGGATTTCAAGAACTTTTCTAATCAAAGAATATCCATTTGAATGTGGTCCACTTGATGCGATTCCTATGAGCGTATCGCCTATTTGAATATCCTCTCCTGTGATCACATTTTCCTGATCAACAATACCAACACAGAAACCTGCAAGATCATAATCATCATTTTTATACATATCTGGCATTTCTGCAGTTTCTCCGCCAATTAATGCCGCACCTGATATTTCACATCCTTTTGCTATCCCTTCGATTACATTTGATGCGATAGATATATCAAGTTTTCCACAAGCGAAATAGTCAAGAAAAAATAAAGGTTCGGCACCTTGGACAAGCACATCATTAACGCACATAGCAACCAGATCAATACCAATCGTTCCATGGATTTTTAAGTTTTGAGCAAGCATCAATTTGGTTCCAACACCATCTGTTCCAGAAACAAGTATTGGTTTTTTGTATTTTTCAGATTGAAGTGCAAATAGACCGCCAAAACCCCCCAAATCAGCAATCACTTCTGGTCTTTTTGTTTTTTTGATATAGGGTTTTATTTTTTCTATTAATAAATTACCGGCATCAATATCTACACCAGCGTCTTTGTAGGTTAGTCCTTTGTTTGTTTTCTTCATTCTTTTTGTATTAACGAGATCGGGTAATTAGTAAAAGTTAGGTTATTTATATGATTGAGTTGTTTATCTTTGATTATATACTTAAAGCAACTAACCCGATAAGATTATCTTCAGTGTTTTATAAAATATTTGATGTTTATGTTAATTAAAAAGTCATTTACTTGGTTCATTACTAGCATTGTTTTAACATTTTCTTTTATCTCTCTCGTCGCTGAAGAGCTTGATTTATATGCAATCAAGAGTAACGCTAGTGTAAGCAGCCTAAGATTTAATCAAAATGCTCAGAGAGAAGTGCTAGAAAAGCTCATCACTAGGTTAACAAATCCAAATTTAACGAATGCAAAAAACATTATAAATAATTATTTTCCTGATCCATCCAGATATATAAAGCAATTTCAGCCTGATGTGAATGGAGAAGGTTCAATTGTTATCATGGATGGTGAATCAGTACAAAAAGTTCTTCTTGATGTTGGTGAGAGCTTATGGGGGATTGATCGCCCTCCAATTATGGTTTTTATAGCCATAGAGTCTGGCTTGGGCGAGAGGGAGATAGTTGTATCTGATGATGGTTTTAATTCATTCAATTCCTCGATTAACCTAGATAAAAATCAACCCATCAAAAACAATATACTAAGTATTGCAGAAGAACGAGGTTTGCAGGTTATTTTTCCTGATATGAATGATAGAGATCAGGAAGTATTAAATTTCAGTGATGTATGGGCAGGATTCTTGGATAACATGCTTGACGTATCTAATAATTACGGGGCTTCTAATATTCTTACAGCAAAAATTAGACAAGACGAAATAAGAGAGCATGAATGGAGATTTTATTTTGGAAAAGATGTTATTTCATTTAGATCTAATATGGATCAAGCAATTCATCGAGTAGCTAATTTAATGTCAGAAAGGTATATGTATTCTGGTGAGATACCACCAAATGAGATATTTATTAATTTTGGATTAGTTGATTCCATTGTAGATTTGGGTGAAATTCATCTTATATTTAAATCACTAAGTATGGTTGAAAGCTATACAATAAATGAGATAAATCAAGGCAATATTTTTTTAAACGTCACATATAATGGACCCAGATCAGACTTAGAGCTCTCATTGAATAAAATTGATAATATTATTCCCAATAGTGATTTGATAAGAAATAGAAGAACACTTAATAAAAACCAGGATATATTGAACTTTAATATAAATTAAAAATGAATAAAAACAGATATTTGAAATCAATACCTAATGTAATATCATCATTTAGAATATTGCTTATTTTTCCAATTTTATTATTGATTTATTATGCTGAATTTAAATTAGCGCTTTTTTTGTTCTTGGTGGCTGGTATATCAGATGCTCTAGATGGTTTCCTTGCAAAAAGGTTTAATTGGAGAACAAGAATTGGCGCTTTACTGGATCCTGTTGCTGACAAATTGCTAGTAGCTGGCACCTTTATTATTCTTGCTTGGTTAAATTTAATTCCTTTATGGCTGGCAACAGTAGTTGTGTCCAGAGACATAATAATTGCTTTGGGCGTATTTATTTATAGTTTCGTCTATGAACCTTTCGAAGGAGATGCTACGAGGATAAGCAAAATTAATACTTTTTTAGAGTTACTATATGTTTTGATGATATTAAGTTCATCAGCATTTTCTTTGCCAACAATATCTATAATCAATTTCATTGGTTCAGCTGTTTTCGTGACTGTGATTATCAGTGGAATGGATTATATTATGTCGTGGCTAAGACGAGTTAGAGCGCAAAAAATCAATAATTAATTTTTCATGAATCTTGGAATTTATACAATGGGACAGCTGGCTCTTCCAATACAATTAGATGATTTTGCGGTTTTTGAGAGTTTTTTACCCGCAAAAAATGCTGAGTTATTTCAGTTACTTAAAAATTTAAAAATAGATAACCATGTTTTTACTGGAATCTGGATATGGGGTCGCGCATCATCAGGAAAAAGTCATTTACTTCAGGCGGTATGTGAAAGAGCAATTAATGATGCGATTTTTCTTCCAATAAAAGAAGTTATAAATAACCCAATACCCCTTGAGGGACTATCAGGTCGTAAAATCGTTTGTATTGATGATATTGATTTATGTGCTGGTGACAAGAAATGGGAATTAGCACTATTTGAATTAATTAATAGATTGAATGAACAAAAGTCATGCTTTATTGCATCATCGTCTTTTTCCCCAAGAGATACCGGTTTCGCACTGAAAGATATTGAAAGTAGGTTTTCGTTCTTTACAGCATACAAGCTAAAACATTTAGATGACGAGGAATGTAGAAATGCTTTAAAATTGCGTGCAAAGCACAGAGGATTAAATCTCCCTGATGAAGTGCTAAATTATTTGCTTGTCAGGGAAAATAGAGATATGAATAATTTATATCAATTATTAGATCGGCTTGATAAAGCATCTCTTGCAGCCAGACGAAAACTTACAATTCCCTTTATAAAAAAAATACTCGAAAAATCTATTTGAGTTTAGAGGCGATCCTTGCGACTCTTTTTCCAAGAGCTCTTGCTAATGAAATTTCGTCTGAAGTCAAAGTACTCCCTGGATTTATTGATGAAACATGGCTTGGTCCATAAGGTGTTCCACCTTTTGTTGTTGAAGATAGTTCTTTTTCAGAAAATGGGATACCCGTAATTAACATGCCGTGATGTAATAATGGAATTGCCATTGTGAGCAATGTAGATTCTTGGCCTCCATGAAGACTGCTTGATGATGTAAAAAGTCCAGCTGGTTTATCTGAAAGTGCATTATTAAGCCATTCATTGCTGGTGGTATCTATAAAATATTTAAGTTCTGCTGACATATTCCCAAATCGACAAGGGCTACCCATAATCAATCCATCACAATCAAAAAGATCCTGTTTTTCGATATAAGGCGGACCATTTTCTGGAACATTTTCACCGCTTGCTTCATATGATGCAGAAACCGGTGGAACTGTTCTGAGTTTTGAAGAAACTCCTTTTACAGAGTCTGCACCTAAGGAAATTTCTCTAGCAAGGGCTTCTGTTGAGCCGTATTTAGAGTAAAACAAAATCAAAATTTCAGTCATTATTATAATATCTCATATAATTTCTCTGGAGGTCGACAAATTACGGCTTTTTTAATGGAATAATTAATTACTATAGGTCTTTGAAGTGCAAAAGAATTAATGCTGATCCATTTTGCCAATGAAATAGAATCGAGAGATTTTATTCTTTTAATTTGAGAAGAGGATATGTCTTTTGATCTAATAAGATCCTCTACTTTTAGGCTTAGCATTTTAGCAATATCGATAATGTCATCGCTTGTTGGCGCCTCTTCGATATATAGAACTATTTTAGGTTTTTTACTTTCTTCGTGAAGAAGCTCTAACGTTTTCCTGGATTTAGAGCATTTGGGGTTGTGATAAATTGTTAGTGCCATTAAATTTTATAAAAGTACGATGAAATCAGATTTTTTCAAATAATTGATTTTGAGAAATCATTTCTGAGTCTTTGTTATTTCTGTGTCTATATTCTAATTGATTACTATCAATTCCTTTTTCACTGATAATTATTCTGTGAGGAATCCCTATCAGTTCAGCGTCAGCAAATTGAATACCTGGCCTTATTTTTCGATCATCAAGTAAAACTTCAATATCTCTATTCACGGCTTCTTTATATAGTTCCATTGCCTTTATTTTTACTCTTTCTGATTTGTTCATATTGATTGGAATTATAATTAACCTAAAAGGAGCGATAGTTTCTGGCCATTTTATACCATGGTCATCATGATTTTGCTCAATAGCGGCTGCAACTATCCTAGATATTCCTATTCCGTAGCATCCCATAGATAGCGGAATATCGCAGCCATCTTTATCTTGAACTGTGGCTTTAAGTTTTTCGCTATATTTGGTGCCCAGTTGAAAAATATGACCCACTTCAATCCCCCGAGTGATCTTAAGCTTTCCTTTTCCTCCTGGAGATGGATCACCATTTACAACATTTCTTAAGTCATAAGTGTCTGGATTGTTGAGGTCTTTAATGAAATTAACGTTGATGTAATGATGGTTTTTTTCATTTGCTCCGCAAACGATATTAGACATTTCAGCCACAGCGTGGTCCACAAAAACTGGAAGATCGAGGTTAATAGGACCTAGATAACCTAAGTCCAATCCTGTTGCATTTTTTATCTCTGTCTCTGTTGCCATTACTGGAGGTTTCGAAATTCCCTGAATTTTGGATGCTTTAATCATATTTAGTTGATGATCACCTCTGAGCACTAAAGCAATTAATCCATTTTCCCCTTTTAAAATTAGAGTTTTTATTGTTTGCTCTGGTTTTATATCAAGAAAGGCGCACAATGCATTAATATCTTTGGTTTCAGGAGTTAATTTTTTTTCTTTGTTTTTTTGAGATGCTTTGGCTTTAATTTGTTTTTTTGTGATTGGTGCTAGTTCAATGTTAGATGCGTAATCTTCTTCATCACAATAGACCAGAGCATCTTCACCGGAATCAGCAATAACATGGAATTCTTGAGAGCGATTACCTCCGATTTCACCGCTGTCAGCATCAACAATCCTAAACTCAAGACCCATTTTTTTGAAGGCAGATGAATAAGCCTTATGCATTGATTGATATCCATCTTCAAGTGATTCTTGATTTAGGTGGAACGAGTATGCATCTTTCATTAAAAACTCTCTTGCTCGCATAACACCAAAACGTGGTCTAATTTCATCACGGAATTTTGTTTGTATCTGGTAGAGATTTATAGGTAGCTGTTTATGGCTTTTTAATTCTCTTCTGGCAATATCAGTAACCACTTCTTCGTGAGTGGGGCCAAAACAATACTCTCTTTCATGACGATCTTTAATTCTAAGAAGTAAAGATCCATATTCATTCCAACGACCTGATTCTTGCCATAATTCACTAGGCTGTATTGCTGGCATCAAGATTTCTTGCGCACCTGCTTGATTCATTTCTTCCCGGACTATCGCTTCAATCTTTCTAAGTACCCTGAGACCGATAGGCATCCATGTAAAAAGACCAGAAGACAGTTTCCTGATAAGTCCAGCTCTTAACATCAATTGATGGCTAACTATTTCAGCATCAGATGGATTTTCTTTTATTGTCGATAAACCTAAATTTGAATAAAGCATTTCAATTCTTTCTGTTTGTATATAATCTAATATTTTACACCTTCTGTAACCATACTTAAAAGATGTTCGCATTGAAATTTATTGACACATATTTTTTTAATCCAAGAACGTCTTATTTATTCCTGAACATTCTAAGAACTACTCTAATTTAGAATATTAAATAAATGATCGCAAAAAACCGTAAAACTATTAATTCAAGAACTTCGTATTTAAATAAAATGAGAATTGATGTTTGGCGCACAAGAGAAAAGCCTCCAAAGAAAGAACCCTTTAAAATTGACCCGCATAATCATAATTATTGCACTTACTGTAATCACAATCACAGTGATGCAATAATTCCAGATAATGACTCTGCAAATGGTTTAATGATTTTTTACCAAAATTATAATAAAGATCAGTCAGATGATTATACCCTAACTAAAGGAGACGGATTCAGGTTACTAAAGGCAATTCTTTTTTCCATAAAACATACAGTTGACGAGACTGTCATTATAAAATCTTGCTGTAGAGATTTTTGTAAAGACAAAATAAAGATATATAAACCGCAGAAAATAATAGTAATGGGGGAAAATGCCAAAGAAATATTATTTAGAAAAAATACTTTGAAGACTATCGACGGGACGCAAGCTATGCTTTTTAATATTCCAGTAATTACGACATTTCATCCCGAGAAGTTATTTTTAGAACCAAGTTTAAAAAAAATACTCTGGTCTCAACTTAATTCATTATCTGACAGCGATTTCGATGCAAGCATTTGATGCCAATTTAGTGATAACTAAAATGACTTCAGACCATATTGCTATAGTTTCAGATATAGAGCAAAGAAGTTATAGATTCCCTTGGAGTAAAGTTGTTTTCGAGGACTGCATTCAGTCAGCATACAAATGTTTTGTCTTAAAAATAAATAATGATGTGATTGGTTACGCAGTATTATCTTTATCAAAATTTGATGCTCAAATCCTCAATTTATGTGTTGACAAAGAGTTTAGGCGTCTTGGATATGCAGAAAATTTATTGAATTTTTTAATTTCAGAAGTGCGAGAGCTAAAAATCAAAGAAATGTTTTTAGAGGTTAGGCCATCAAATTCTGAGGCAGTATCTCTTTATCTGAAAAAAGGATTTGAAAAAATTGGGAGTAGAAAAAATTATTATCGTAGCGAAGATGGTCGAGAAGATGCTGATATTTATCTTTTGAATATAAAGAAAATAGGATATATCTCGTGAATTTATTTACAAATATATTCTATAATCCACAAATTTTTCTAAGATTGAGGTGAGCCTAGGTGAGTAACATTCAGCTCCAGTCAGAAAAGCGGAGAACATTTGCAATAATATCGCATCCTGATGCCGGAAAGACAACGCTAACAGAAAAGTTATTATTGTTTGGTGGTGCCATTCAATTGGCAGGTTCAGTAAAAGGGAAAAAGGCGAGCAGGCATGCTACTTCAGACTGGATGGCGATGGAGCAAGAAAGAGGAATTTCAGTCACATCATCTGTTATGCAGTTCCCATACCTTAATTGTGTTGTTAACTTATTAGATACACCGGGTCATGAGGATTTCTCAGAGGACACATATCGAACTCTGACTGCAGTAGACTCTGCAATGATGGTTATTGATTGCGCAAAAGGGGTGGAGGCAAGAACAATAAAGTTAATGGAGGTATGCAGATTAAGGGATACTCCGATAATTACATTCATAAATAAGTTAGATCGAGAAGGCAGGGATCCAATTGAACTTCTGGATGAAATTGAATCTGTTCTGAAAATAAATTGCATACCAATAACCTGGCCAATTGGAATGGGTTCATCACTGAAAGGAATTTATCACATAAGAGATGATAGATTTTTTGTTTACGATAAAAATTTCGATCGAGCTAAAGGTACAAAAATCAAAATAATTGATGGGATAAAGTCAGACACAGCCAGAGACTTTCTTGGAAATGATGCCGATAGATTTTTTGAGGAAATAGAGCTTATTGATGGAATATACCCTAAGTTTGACAAAACATCCTATTTAGAGGGAAGGCAAAGTCCAGTATTTTTTGGTTCCGCTATTTCAAATTTTGGAGTGGAAGAATTATTAAATGAATTTGTTTTAATAGCACCAGAACCTCAATCAAGGATAACAGAAGAAAGGACCATTCATGCAAATGAGGAAAAATTGACAGGATTCGTTTTTAAGATTCAAGCCAATATGGATCCATCTCATCGAGACAGAATTGCATTTATGCGTATCTGTTCAGGAGAATATAAAAATGGAATGAAATTATTGCATGTACGGTCGGATAAAAATATTAAAATATCTGATGCAATTACATTTCTTGCAGCTGATAGGAAGAAAGCAGAAACAGCTTATGCTGGAGATATTATTGGAGTTCATAATCACGGAACAATTAATATTGGTGATTCATTTTCTGAAGGTGAAAGAGTTAATTTCACGGGCATACCAAATTTTGCTCCGGAAATATTTCGTCGTGTGATATTAAAAGATCCATTGAAGTTGAAAGCATTGAAGAGGGGGTTATCTCAACTTTGCGAAGAGGGGGCGACTCAGTTATTTAAACCGCTTAAAAATAATGATTTGATTCTTGGCGCTATAGGACTACTGCAGTTTGATGTTGTAGCTCATCGTTTATTTAATGAATATAAAGTTGACTGTAAATTTGAGGCGATAAATGTTGCTACTGCGCAATGGGTAGAATGTAATGATAAGAAAATTTTAAGTGATTTTGAGAAAAAAGCTTATGAAAATATAGCTTACGACCATAGCGATCATCTCGTCTATATCGCTCCAACAAAAGTAAATTTAGACTTAACAAAAGAAAGATGGCCAAACATTAATTTCTTGAGTACTCGAGAATATTAGTTTATTGGATTAAAGTCTTATTCGTCTTCGTTTATTTTCTCTTCTTACTTTTCTTGGTAAGCTTTTGATCAGTGAAATATTTCCCGATGACATATTACCTAATTCATTTGTGATTGAGTCAATTTCTATATTAGAGTCTAAATAGTCTTTTATATTATTTTTGATTTCTTTGGTGTGTTCGGGCTCAGTACCACAGCAACCTCCTATAATTGTAGCTCCAATTTTCTTTGCATAGTTTGCGTACATGGACATATGTTTTGGTGTTTCCTTGTATTTTGCTTGACCATTTTTCAATTCTGGCATTCCGCAGTTAGCTTTAGCAATTATATGCATACTTTTGTTTTTTCTTTCACGTGCTAAACAAATCAGTGTACCTATCAATTCTGCTGTTCCTATTCCGCAATTAGCGCCATAGCCAATAACATCTGGATAAAAACTTTCTGCAAGTGAAACTAAATCAATTGGCTCTAATCCCATCATAGTTTTGCCATGAGAATCAAAACTACAGGTGCAAAATATCGGTTTTTTGACTTTTTTCGCCGCAATAATTGCACTTTTTAATTCTTCCGCAGCTGACATTGTTTCAATCCATATTATATCTACACCACCTTTAGATAATGCCTCGGCTTGTTGGTAAAAACATTCAATCATATCTTGCCCGGATAGTTTTCCCATTGGGTGTAATAATTCACCCGTGGGTCCTATTGATCCAGCAATTAATATATCCTGCCCACTTCTGGAAGCACTTGCTTTTGCAATTTCAGCACCTTTGAAGTTTATCTCGAAGACTTTTTCTTCCATATCATGGAGGGCAAGCCTATATTTATTAGCGCCAAACGTATTAGTTAAAATTATATTTGCACCAGAATTAATAAAATTTAGATGATTTTTAGTAACTTTTTTTGGATTCTCAATATTCCATATTTCAGGCGGAGTTCCAGATTCTAAACCCATCTCAAAAAAATTAGTTCCTGTTGCGCCATCTGCAATCAAATGTCCTCTTTCTTTTATATATTGATTAATTTCTTTAATACCCATAACAATCTATCCTTTTTTCTAAGGAAACCAAAAGAAATGCTTGATTAATGGGGGAGTATTAACTTTAAAAGACCAATTGATCTAACAAAAAACCCCGCAAGCATAGCTAAACAGGGTTTTTCTATTTAGCAGTATTTATTTTACGCCCGCAAGCTGATCAAATCGGCGTATGACTATATTCTAACAGATTGATTTTTTTTATAACACCTTATGTTTTCCAGCTATTATCTCGACGAACATCAGGCAATCTCCCATAAAACTATATATTGGATGATAGAAAGTAGCTGGTTTGTTTTTTTCTACAAAAAAATGGCTAAACCATGCCATACCATAGGCTGATAAGAAGGCATAGGCGATTTTTTTTATTTCGAAATCTATACAAAAACTTATTAAAAAAAATAAAAAAAACAAAGACCCTATGAAATGAAATAATTTCGTTGTTTTATTTTTATGCTCTTCAAGATAGTAAGGGTAAAATTCTGAGAAACTTGAAAACTTCTTATTCATTTTATAATTATCGTTGCGTTATTTGGTTAGTTTGTCAAAAAACATCAGCAAGATAAAAAACAAACAAAGCATAAGAAACTAAAAAAACTAGATATAGTTTATTCCAGCTGATTTCACTTTTTTTGTCACTTTGTAAGATGTGATTTTTATGTGATGCAATAATCAGGAATGGCAATATTATGATTATTATTATAATTAACGGCCTAATCATCTCTTGTTACTCATTAAAATACATAAGAATACTCTAAGACAATTAATGCAGTATTTCAAAGATCGTTTTTAATTTTGATACAATAAAGTCATGTATATTGATAAGTACATCTCAGTTGCTCCGATGATGGATTGGACAGATCGCCACTGTCGCTATTTCATGCGATTACTCAATCCTGATATTCGTCTCTTCACTGAAATGATTGTAGTTGAGGCGCTTTTGCATGGCGATCATAGAAAGCTTTTAAATTATGATCAGTCTGAACATCCAGTTGCATTGCAACTTGGTGGAAATGATCCAGAGAAAATGAAAAAAGCAGCAACTATTGGGGTAAAAGCCGGCTTTGATGAAATTAATATTAATGTTGGCTGTCCAAGTGATCGAGTTAAAAGTGGGTCATTTGGCGCTTGTTTAATGGCAAAACCTAAACTTATTGGAAATTGCATCCAATCAATAAAGAGCGCGATTGATTCCCCGGTGTCAGTTAAAACAAGAATTGGAATAGATGATTTAGATAATTATGAATTTCTTCAAAATTTTGTTTCTATTGTGAGTGAGTCTGGATGCACTACATTCATAATTCATGCAAGAAAAGCGATTTTATCGGGGTTAAGCCCAAAAAAGAATTTGAGTGTACCGCCTCTTAATTATGATCGTGTGTATCAACTAAAATCAGAATTCGACCATCTAAATATCATTTTAAATGGCGGTTTAAACAGTATTGAAGATTGTTTAAAGCATCTTAAATCTCTTGATGGAATTATGATTGGAAGACATGCTTATCGAAATCCTTGGTTTCTTAAAGAAATTCATAACATGATGCTAAATAATCAAAATCCTGAAATGTCTAGACAGGATGTTGTTGAAAAAATGTATCCATACATTGAATCTCAACTTAGTAAGGGAGTTAAGCTCAATCATATTACACGTCATATGCTGGGATTGTTCTCGTCACAGGCTAGAGCAAAGTTATGGAGAAGCTATATAAGTGAGCACTCAAAGAGAGAAAAAGCAGGTATTGAGGTACTAGAAAATGCGTTCAAAAAAATGGTTGTATCAGTCTAGATGCATAATCAGAAAATAATAACTTATGAATAAAAAATTGCCATCTTCTAATGATAAAAAACCTATGGCAGATAGTGTTGATGTTCATTTTTTATATGAAAAATCTGTACAAAATGTTGTTCATGAAATTGATTTTATGAGGCAAATTTACTTAGAGAAAAGAGGAAAAAACGCAAAAATTTATCGTGAAGATTTTTGTGGAACTGCAAATTCTTCTTGTGAATGGGTAAAGCAAGGTAATGATTATTTTGCAATAGCTGTTGATAATGATAAATCTGTCCTTGAGTGGGCTTTGATTAATCGTCTAAATGAATTGAGCGACCACCAAAAAAAAAGGATTAACTTAGTTGAAGCAGATGTCAATAATGCCAAGACAGAAAAATCAGATATTTTAGCTGCGTATAATTTCAGTTATTTTGTATTCAAGGAACGAAAAGAATTAATTAATTACTTTGAAAAATCATTTCATGCATTAAAGAAAGATGGGATTTTTTTTCTTGATCTTTTTGGAGGTCCGGAAGCTCATCAAGAACTTGAAGAAGAAACAGAGCATGACGATTTTACTTATATTTGGAGTCAGTCAAGTTTTCATCCATTGACAAACCATATCAACTGTCACATTAGTTTTGATTTTCCCGATGGCTCTTCTCGAAAAAATGTTTTTTCATATGATTGGAGGTTGTGGACAGCTCCTGAGATAAAAGAAATATTATTGGAGATTGGTTTTAAGCAAGTAACATTTTATTGGGAGCAAGAGGATGATGAGGGAAATGGCAATGGAGAATTTCTTCCAAATGAAAAAGGGGAAGCTGATTTAGCTTGGTTGGCATATATAGTGGCAGAAAAGTAGTTTTAGGTGCTGGATTTAGAAAGTTCGATTTCAAGTTTTTTAAATTGATCCAATAATTCTTTAGGAACACGCTGACCAAAATTTTGAATATATTCTCCGATTGATTGAATTTCATTTAGCCATTCTTTTTCATCGACAGATAGTAGTTCATCCATATTTTTATTAGGAATATCCAGACCATTCATGTCAATGTCATCTCGGTGAGGAAGAAATCCAATTGGTGTCTCTTGAGCATCTATCTTTTCCTCACATCTATCGATTATCCATCTCAGAACTCTCAGATTTTCATTAAATCCAGGCCATAGAAACATCCCTTTGTCATTTTGACGGAACCAGTTGACATGAAAGATTTTTGGAAGTTTTTCTGTTTTCCTTTCAAAAGAGAGCCAATGAGACCAATAATCAGCAAAGTTATAACCACAAAAAGGTAACATTGCCATTGGATCTCTTCTTAAAATACCTTTTTTACCAGTAGCAGCAGCGGTTGTTTCTGATGCGATACCAGCTCCTATAAAGACACCATGCTTCCAATTTTTAGCCTCATAGACAAGTGGAGCTAGCTTTTTTCTTCTTCCACCAAATACTATTGCAGATATTGGAACACCCTCAGGCGCTTCAGCTAATGATGAGTATGATGGATTGTTTTTAGCGGATACGGTAAATCTTGAATTTGGGTGAGCGGCAACTCCATTCTCTGCTTTATAAATATTTCCTTGCCAGTCTTTAGTTGGTATTCCTGTATTCTTGTTTTCCCACCAAGGTTCATTATCTTCTGTTAAGCCAACATTCGTATATATTGTATCTTTATGTATCATATCGAATGCATTTTTATTGGTTCTTTCATTTGTTCCAGGCACCACACCGAAATATCCTGCCTCTGGATTAATTGCTCTCATTTCTCCAGAGTCATCAAGATGTAACCATGCGATGTCATCACCAAGTGTCCATATTTTCCATCCAGGCTGTGATTTTGGTGGAATTAGCATGGCTAAGTTAGTTTTTCCACATGCTGAAGGGAAAGCACAGGCTATATATTTTATATTGCCTTTAGGGTCTTCAATGCCAACAATTAACATATGTTCAGCAAGCCATCCTTCATTTTTAGCCTGCCAGCTAGCGATTCTTAGGGCATGACATTTTTTACCCAGTAAAGCATTTCCACCATAACCAGACCCAAAACTCTTAATAGATAACTCGTCAGGAAAATGCATTATGAATCTTTCATTTGGATCTAATTTTCCAATTGAGTGCAAACCCTTAACGTATTCCTTTTCTTTGAGTATTCTATTTAATGCGCTTTGTCCCATACGCGTCATTAATTTCATGTTAATAACAACATATGGACTGTCAGTTATTTCAATTCCACATCTAGAGTATGGTGAATCAATTGGACCCATGCAATACGGAATAATATACATAGTTCTATTTTTCATGGAGTTTTTAAATAACAAATCCATTTTCGAATGAGCTTCTTTTGGGTCCATCCAGTTATTATTGGGACCCGCATCATCTTTATTATTCGAGCAAATGTATGTCAGATGCTCCACTCTAGCAACATCAGAAGGATCTGATCTATGAAGGTAACAATTTGGATATTTATCACTATTAAGTTTTATTAGATCTTCAGTCTCTTGCATCTCATTGATAAGATTTTGGTATTCAGCTTCAGACCCGTCACATAAATATATTTTATTGGGTTGGGTAAGCTTTGTAACATTCTCAATCCAGTTCTGAAGATCTGGTAAACTTAGTTTTTGATGAAGGTTCAAACTTAATTTCCGGAATAGTGATTTTTATTGATAACTCTTAGAATTAGTTTTGATTGTAACTTAAACTAACATGAGAATGAATTAACTATTCAATTTAAATTTAGAAATAAATTTATATTTCCAATTTTAATTTTTTAAATATTGTTATGACAAATTTTAGTAATTTTTTTGGCGAAAATAGTCCGCTTAAAACAGTCCTTCCTGGATTCAGACCAAGGGAGGGGCAAGGAGAAATGGCCATTGATATCTGTGATGCAATTAATAGAAAAGAGAATCTAATAATTGAGGCAGGAACTGGTATAGGAAAAACATTCGCTTATTTAGCACCAGCTTTGATGAGTGGTAAAAAAATTATTATTTCAACAGGGACTAAAACGCTCCAAGATCAGCTATACAAGAGAGATTTACCTCTTATTGCAAAAGTTTTAGGTAGACCAGTATCAACCTCATTACTAAAAGGTAGATCAAATTATTTATGTTTACATAGATTAGATAACGCTACTTCGAATGATAAAACTATCTCTCAAGATTTAAAGATAATTCATGAATGGAAATTTCAAACTGATACAGGCGATCTTTCAGAGATTAGCGGTATTTCTGAAACATCAAATGTATGGCCAATGGTAACCTGCACAAACGATAATTGTCCTAGCCCAAGTTACGATCAATGTTATTTTTTCAAGGCAAGGAAACTGGCGCAAAAAACAGATCTTTCTGTAATAAATCATCACTTACTATTTGCAGATATAGCAATGAAAGAGGAGGGATTTTCTGACTTTCTTCCTGAAGCGGAAGTGATCATAATAGATGAGGCGCACCAGATTCCTGATATTGCGACTCAGTTTTTTGGAAAAAGTATAGGTACTATCGAAATTGAGAGATTTATTAAAGAGCTACTCCTTAAAGCTATAGTGCTAAATGAGGCAAAAACTATAAAATCGATAGATAATTTATCAAAAAATTTAAAGAAATTTGTTATTAGTTCACCAAAAAAAGAGGGGCGTTATGAATTTCATGAAATTGAATCACAATTAAATAAACCAATCAGTGATCTTTGTCTTGCAATGAGAGAAGTTGCCAAATCTTTGGCCAGCATTGCAGGTAAAGATGAATCACTTGGGGTCATGTCAGAAACTTTAGAGAAGTATTATTTTCGGTTGAATTCTATTATTGACCCATTTCTTGAGGATGGCTTGAGATGGATTGAAGTGACATCAAGATCAATCAGATTAAATATTACACCACTCGATATAGGTAACAGGCTTTGCCATCAATTTGATATGTCGCATCAGGCTTGGATATTTACTTCAGCAACCATTGCAATTGATAATGATTTTACCCATTTTAAAGATCGAATCGGCCTGAAAAATACTCTTGAATCGAATTATCCAAGCCCCTATACCACAGATAAAAATGCTCTTATTTATTTACCGAAAGATCTACCTGATACATCTAATCGTGAATTTACCAAAGAGATGCTAAAAAATACAAGCAAGTTACTTAATCTAATAGAAGGAGGAGTTTTTTTTCTTTTCACAAGTAATAAGTCATTATACGAAGCAAAAAGATGGTTCAGTAAAAATAAGAAAATTATAAAAAAAAGAGTGCTTCTCTCGCAGGGCGATTCCTCGAGAGAAGAGTTACTTATGAAATTCAGAGAGGATGGAAAAGGAATACTGCTTGGAACAAAGAGTTTCTGGGAAGGTGTCGATGTTAGAGGGGCGGCTTTAAAAATGGTTATAATTGATAAATTACCGTTTAAATCTCCTGCAGATCCCCTTATGATGGCGAGACTTGAACATATAAAACAGCATGGTGGGAATGGTTTTATTGAGCATCAATTACCTACTGCGGTTTTGTCTCTTAAACAAGGAGTGGGAAGGTTACTGAGAGATCAAAATGATTATGGTTTGATTGTGATTTGCGATAACCGTATTCAGAATAAGAGTTATGGAACAGTTTTCAAAAAAAGCTTAGCTCCAATGAAATTTACCGATGATAGGGATAAAATAAATCAATTCCTTGAGTCTCATCAAACTAATAATCATGATTCCAAGCAATGAGTTTTTATTTATGAATTTATTAGCATTAGATACATCATCAGCTGCTTGTTCTGTTTCTCTTCAAATAGCGCATCAAGAGTATAGTTCTCATTTAATAGAACCAAAAAGCCATACAAATACACTTCTTCCGACGATTCAGAAGCTTTTGGAAAATTCTGGCGCGGTTATAAATGATTTGGATGCAATAATATTGGGTGTTGGTCCAGGCTCTTTCGTTGGCACCAGAATTGCTGCAGCTGTGGCTCAGGGTATAGCTTTTGCTGGCGAAATAAATCTTATTCCGATCTCTTCAATGGAAGCTATCGCTTATGAAGCTATGCAGAAAAATAATTTAGAAAATATTATTGTCGTTCAAGATGCAAGGATGGATGAGATTTTTATTGGAAAATATCAATTAGACAATCAAAAAAACTTAAAAACTTCCACCCCAATTCTGCTTCAATCAAAATTTGATAAAATTATTGATAACGATCTAGAAATTGCAGTTACCGGCAATGCATCTAATTCTTATTTAGAGGCTCTAAATGGTCAATTTAAAATTCGACCCATAAAGGAAAATATTATTTACCCTAATGCTTCTTTTTTACTTAAGCTAGGAAAAAAATATTATTCAGATGATCTAAGTATCAAGCCTGAAGAGTTGGCCATAGATTACATAAGAAATAAGGTGGCATCAAAAGCTACAAAATAGCTAAGTATAAAATGATAAATGATCCCTCAAATATTCTTCTATCAAAACTCATAGAATGCAAATCAATTACACCAGACGATAATGGATGTCAGGATATAATATTAAATCGACTTGAAGCGATAGGTTTTGAATGCGAAAAAATTAATTTTGGCGAAGTAAAAAACTTATGGGCATTATTGAAAAGCACAGATGGTCCAACTCTCTGCTTTCTGGGTCATACAGATGTTGTTCCTCCTGGCCCAATTGATGAATGGGGTTCAAATCCATTCTTATCGACCGAACGAAATGGTTTTATATATGGTCGAGGAGCGGCAGATATGAAATCTGGTTTAGCGGCGATGGTTACAGCGGTGGAGAGATTTGCATCTGATGAAGAATCATTTTGTGGTTCCATAGCTTTTTTAATAACGAGTGACGAAGAAGGACCAGCAATAAATGGAACAAAAAAAGTTATTAAAGAACTTATAAAAAGAGGTCAAAAAATAGACTGGTGTATTGTGGGTGAGCCATCTAGTGAGAAACTACTCGGAGATACAATAAAAATTGGAAGAAGGGGATCTCTAACTGGATTCATTAAGATTATTGGTTGTCAAGGGCATGTTGCTTACCCGCATCTAGCAAAAAATCCATTTAAAATGATAAGTCCGATTATCAGTGATCTAAATGAAATTGAATGGGATCAAGGGAATGATTTTTTTCCTCCCACGAATTTTGAGATAGTTGATATCAATAGCAGTAATAGAGGGATTAATGTCATTCCTGGTGAAGTTGAGTTAGTTTTTAATGTTCGTTTCAACAATCTATGGGATTATGAGAGCATAAAAAACACTATTTTAAAGATTGTATCGAGTCATGATATCGACTATGAATTAAAATGGAAGGAATCGGGTATTCCATTTTTATCAAAGAAGGGACGCTTAATTGAGATTGCTCAGAATGTCATAAGAAAGGAGTGTTCTAAAAATCCCAAATTATCTACTGGTGGTGGCACATCTGACGGAAGATTTATCGCACCCTATGTACCCGAAATTATAGAGCTAGGCTCAAAAAATGAAACAATTCATAAAGTTAATGAACGTGTACCTACTGAAGATACACCTAAATTGTCAAAAATTTATTATAAAATTATGAAAGATTTATTTGTTTGATGAATTTATTTGAGTAAATACATTCAGAG
>Ga0208277_1000130_pt1 | contig 42523 bp, 32 predicted proteins | sample ETNtaG_5_FD_185782 | JGI IMG/M metagenome (GOLD analysis project Ga0208277, IMG submission 185782) | Marine microbial and viral communities from oxygen minimum zone, Eastern Pacific Ocean - ETNP201406SV205 (SPAdes) (version 2) | ecosystem: Environmental > Aquatic > Marine > Oceanic ...
CTCATCCGCGGATATGAAACTCAGCGCACCGATTCGTTTGCCTACCTGACCACGACCATGAAGCGGATGTTTAGCCATGCGCTTGCCGATGAAGGAGACGCCTTGGTCAAATACGCACTTGCTCAAGTGCAAGCGCTCCGCCGCTGTGAGGTGCCGGCAACATCGCTTATTCTTGCTAAATCATGTAAGGGGCGAATGGGGTCCAATGGCGAAGTTGATTTCACGAAGGATTATGCCAATCCAGACAGCATGGCACAGGTGAGGGTTGCCAAAGCGAGGATTGCGCTCGGACTCGGGTTCACTTCAGGAATGAAGGTGTCTTACATTGTTACTGACGCCAGCCAACGACCAATGCGCGTTCAACCATGGCTGGAGACCGAAGAAAATGGCGGCATTGAAGCCTATGACGGACAATTCTATGCAGAGCGTCTTGCTGCTGCACTTGGAAGGATTACCGAGGCCTTTGGATGGACGGCCAAGGAACTCGTCGCCGGCAACAAGCAAACCTCTCTTTTTTCGTTCTGATTTGACTGAAAACAAGGAAGCCCTTTTCATCAAGGCGTTCCACAGCATAGCCATGAAGTCGACCCCAGTGCCATGGGCTTTCGTTGCCCTCATGCTCTTATCCAGCCTCTCAGGATGCATTTTTGAGGACACAGGTTCTTCTGGAAATGAAGAAGTTCTAGCCGTGTTCAATTACTCCCCCTCGTCAAACATTCGTTCCGGTGATACGATCAGTTTCGATGCATCTGCATCGACGCCGAGCGGGAGCATCACCTATCGCTGGGATTTTGATGCAGATGGCTCAACTGACGCTACAGGACGCTCTGCTGAATGGTCGTATGACCAGGCTGGCACCTACGGCGTCGAATTGACGGTGTCAGACGGCTCCAAGTCTTCGACTCAAACCAAAGACGTCACGGTTGCAGATGCGACCGCTGTGCCACCTAACGCTGAGATCGCCCAATACGCAAGCGACGAGGATTGCAACAATGACGACATTGACGAAACCACTCACATCGTGGTTTGGATTTGTGAAATGGACAAATCCATGACCGACAGAGACGTGTCGGAAACCACAACAATCACGCTTGATGCAAGCGATTCAGATGCTGGAGACTCCTCACAATACATCACGTCCTGGAATTGGGATTTGAACGCTGATGTTGATTCGGACAACGATGGCGATTCTGAAAACGATGCCGACCTCACAGGAGAAAGCATTGACTGGAACAATGTCCAGCCGGGTGAATATGAACTCCATCTCAACATTGAGAACAGTGCCGGAATGACCGATTCAGATTCCATTAAGGTCTATGTGTCCTATGCTGGAAAATGGAACGATTTTGAAATGGCAGGAAACACATCCGGCAACGCTGTGACGCTGGACTTCGGCGTCAATGTCGTCTACGACAAGGATAACGGAAACACCATCCGAAAGATGGTGGGCGAACTCACCTACCCCAAGACCGATGGCGATTGCACAACCGCATTCCCTGGCGCGACCAACTGCCGTGCTAAACTCGATATTTACGCCTTCAATGAAGACGATGAAGAAGCAAGTAATACCTCGGATACAGGCTTAGACCAGCGCAGCGATGGCGACGATTGCAATGACGACGAGAATGATTGTGTCTTCCTCACGCTTTCCTCGTACATGTTCACCGACACAGAGTCGACCTATGACGACGGGGAATGGACCATGCAAATACGCAATGAAAAGGTCAATGATCTCAATGTTGAATCTTTCATCATCCGTTTGCATTACAAGTGAACACAATGGGTCGGAACGTCGAGTTCTATGGAGAAGGTGTTTAGAGTCACCATCTCGAGCATCAAGCATGCGACGAACCCGCATCGTGGCCACCATTGGTCCAGCGAGCTCAGGAGAGAAGGTGCTCAAGTCATTGTTAGAGGCCGGCGTCGACGTGTGCCGCCTCAATTATTCCCACGGTTCCCCAGAGAGTAAAACCGAGTTGTATGAGCGCATTCGGTCGATGGAAGAAGCTCTTGGTCGACCTACATGTATTCTCGCAGATCTCCCGGGCCCCAAATTGAGGCTCGGGCGTTTTCCTGGTGTCGTGGCGCTCAAGCGCGGCGCTCGCCTCAATCTTCATTGTGGCGTTGAGGAAATGAACGATGCATCAGCCACGGACTTGCCGGTAGAATACGCTGGACTGTCCGCTGAATTGAAAGCGGGCGATCCTGTCTTGATTGCGGACGGATTGATTCGTCTCATCGTTGACCAAGCCCCCGGCACACCCTCAGGCACCGTTCTCTGCACCGTCGAGGACGGCGGGCCTGTCAGCGGTAGGAAAGGTGTGAATGTTCCAGGAACCATGGTTGACTTGCCCGCAATAGGGCCAAATGACAAGGCAGCCATCGCTCATGCGCTCGAAGCCGGAGCCGATTACATTGCCGTCAGTTATGTTCGAACCCCGGAAGATCTCCAGCCCGCTATCGATGCAGTGAAAGCGGCAGGGAAGCATGTTCCAATCGTTGCCAAAATTGAACATCCTATGGCACTTGAATGCCTCGAAGACATTCTTGATTTGGCGGATGCCGTTATGGTTGCACGAGGCGATTTGGGTGTAGAAATACCGCTCGAAGATGTACCAGTTGCTCAGCAACACATCATCGATGGTGCGCTTGAACGAGGTATGATTGTGATCGTCGCTACTCAAATGCTCGAAACCATGACCCTGAATCCAAGGCCAACACGAGCAGAGGTGAGTGACATCTCCAGCGCCATCCGGCACGGTGCTACTGCAGTCATGCTGTCGGGGGAAACAGCATCTGGTGATTATCCGCTCGAGGCCGTTCAAACAATGGCAAAGATCGCCACAGCGGCCGATATTGGTTTCCAATCCACCGATCGCCGCCCGAGTGCCCTTGCCCGTTTCAAGGCGACACGGTCTGTGGCTCATGCGGGTGTTGAGCTCGCCAAGATCTCAGAAGCCGCTCGAATCATTGTCGCCACGCAACACGGTAACGCAGCCCGTTTGGTCGCAGGTTACAGGCCAACAACGCCAGTGACGGCGGTCAGCGATCGAATACGAGCAGCGCGACGAATTCAACTGCTCCCGGGCATTGAAAGTCTTCTCGTCAAGGAATACGAACGAGGCTCTCAAACCATGCAAGCAGCGGTTGAAACACTTGTCAAGCAAGGAACGATTCTTCCAGGTGAGCGCGTTGTTGCCATTTCTGGTAGCCCAAAGGCAATCAGCGGCTCGACGAGCACAGTACGGCTGTACAAGGTCGAGAAGGACGGTTCTATTCGCGGTTCTGAGTGAATGCCTGAAAAAAATCTTTTTCACCCGAAAATAGTCGACAAAATCGAACGGAGCCCCCTCTTTGTCTCATTTCGGGCTACGAAAGGACGCGTCGCGGTTTTCAAATAGGGGTGGTGGTTCGGAAGACTCGCTAAGGAGCAATTACCATGCCATCACAATGGGAAGATAAATCAAAGCCTCACCTAAACATCGTGTTCATCGGTCACGTCGATCACGGAAAGTCAACCACCGTCGGACGTCTGCTTTTGGACTCAGGTCACATCGAAGGACACGTCATCGAAAAGAACGAAAAGCTCGCTGCTGAATCCGGTAAGGCTGGATTCGGTCTTGCTTACGTTATGGACGGACTCAAGGAAGAGCGAGAACGTGGTATTACCATCGACGTTGCTCACAAGGAGTTCTTCACCCCTAACTATTACTGGACCGTTATTGACGCTCCAGGTCACCGTGATTTCGTCAAGAACATGATCACCGGTGCATCACAAGCTGACGCTGCTGTCCTCCTCTGTGCTGCTAACGACGGTGTCAACGCCCAGACCAAGGAACACGCTTTCCTTGCAAAGGTGCTTGGTGTCAAGCAACTCATCGTTCACGTCAACAAGATGGACATTTCCGGTGTTGACTGGTCAGAAGACAAGTACAAGGCTGCCTGCACTGAAGTTGGCAACCTCTTGAAGATGGCTGGTTTCAAGCCAGACGACGTTCCAATGATCCCTGCATCCTCTTTGAACGGCGACAACGTGTTCAACAAGTCCGACAACTGCCCATGGTACAAGGGTCCAACACTCTTCGAAGCCATCGACAAGATCGCCATGCCAGACAAGCCAATCAACAAGCCTCTCCGCTTGCCAATTCAGGATGTCTACAAGATCTCCGGTATCGGAACTGTGCCAGTCGGTAAGATTGAAACCGGTACTCTGAACGTTGGAAAGACCGTTGTGTTCAACCCATCGATGAAGTCCGCAGAAGTCAAGTCGATCGAAATGCACCACACCATGGTCCCTAAGGCAGAGCCTGGAGACAACGTTGGATTCAACGTCCGTGGACTCGCTGCAACTGACATCCGCCGTGGTGACGTTGCTGGATACTCTGACAACGAGCCAATGTTCGTTCGACACGACGAAACCTTCGTCGGTCAAATTCAGCTCATGGACATTCCAAAGGCTGTTTCCGTCGGATACACCCCTGTGTTCCACGCACACACCGCTCAAGTTGCTGTTCGTTTCCAAGAACTTCTTGAAAAGACCAACAAGTCAGGCAAGGAAGCAAACCCTTCCTTCCTCAAGACCGGTGACGCATGTTTGATCCGTTTCCAGCCGAACAAGCCAATGGCTATCGAGCAAATGGACACATTCCCAGAACTTTCCCGCTTCGCTATTCGTGACATGGGCAAGACCGTCGCTGCTGGCGTCTGCTTGAAGATCGAAAAGAAGGCTTGAGTCTTCGATTGAATATTGATTGAGGATTTGGACGGGTCAGTATGGCAGCAGTTACCATCATCAAACTCACTGGTGAAAACCACCAGGACATCGACCAGGTTGCTGGCCAGATTAAGGCGATCTGCGATAATGGTGGCATCTCGCTACGAGGCCCAATTCCATTGCCTACCCGACGACTGGTTGTTCCAGTCCGAAAGGCACCTGATGGTGAAGGCGTTGAGACCTATGATCACTGGGAACTACGTGTCCACAAGCGTCTGCTTGAGATGGACATCACCTCCGGAAAGGATGAATCGGCTCTTCGCCAAGTCACCCGTATCCCAATCCCTGATACAGTGAGCATCGAACTCTCGATGCGCTCTGTCAACTGAGTATTGCACCACAATTTGCAACAACCGCAGTGCCGAAAGGCTCTTTCGAATTGATTAGAACGTGTCGTCAACTGATTTCAGAGGACGTTTGCCCTTTGACTCAAAGCGCAGCAGCTTCAGCAACGCCTGATTCGATGAGCCAATCTGCTGACTCTTGATCGACAAAATGAACATCACCGGCTTCAAGTTCAAGCGATTCACCCGATGCCGTGAGTATTGGTTCTGGACTCGTCATAAGGACTCGAATACGAACCAAAGCCGCCTCCTCTTCTTGAGAGGCTGCCTCGGGCTCGACAGGGCTGTCTTCAGCAACAGGTTCGAAGGCGTCCTCAAGAGAAATTGTCGGGTTTTTCGATGGTGCTAACTCCATTGCTGCAGCGTGCTTTCCTTCGGGTTCCTTCCCCATGAACGCCAGCATGCTCTCCTCCTCCTTTGGTGCAGTCGTTGCAGGCGGTTGACTTCCATCGCCATCAAGGTCAGCATGGATGTATTCGTCCAAGTCAGGCCATTCGTCCGGCGTCATGCGATCTTCGTCATCTCGCCCCTCTTCTGGAAGGGGTTCAGGTCCATCATCTTCAAACGCAAGCGCAGGTGGCGGTCGTGAGGTAATGTTCGAATCTGTGAAGGAATCGAGTTGCATCGTTCCTGGTGCATGCCGCTGTGGTAATGTGATGGCTTCACCAGCAAGACCATTCTGCATCGATGACCAATCCACTTCCATCTTGAAGCGATCCATGGCAATCTGAACTGCATGGAAAAAGGCCTTTTCAGCAGGATCATGCCTTTGCCAGTCAAGGGCTGGTAATTCGTGGTTGACACTTCCCTGTGTTGAGGTGCTTCGTAACGATTGGGATGCAACGTGTTGAACAACGGCGACAGTACGCTTTCTTGCCAGTTCAGAAGCGATGTGCCTAATGTTGGCTTGGCGCTTCTGAAGGTTTTGGAGACGCATACCAGTCATGCCCTTCATCAGCATTGATTGAATCTCCATATCCAGCGTATTGAGAAGTTGCTTTACCATGGCCCAGAAGTCTTGGCGAGGCAATGGAACAGGCATATGCCGGGTTGACTGGAGTCTGTGCGTCGAAAACAACTGCTCCTCAACCTCGCGCGATTGAGCGCTGTCTAGGTTGCCGAGCGTCGACATCGGTTAGTCGTATGGCCGACACACTTTGAACCCTTCATTCCACTTGTTTGAATCACGTTGTGCGTTGATTCATATCGAATGGCTCACCTCGCGTAAGCGAGGTGGTTGAGAATGAACACAACGTCGAAGCATTTTGCCGATGGCCATAGCGCTGTTCGCACATGCTTCTTCCTGATCGTTCTGATGCTTGCATCAAGTCTCAGTCCGTTATTGAGTGCGGCTGAACAACCTGAGTGGGCAGCGGTGGAAGATCACCAATCCACAGGGGTCATCGATTTCATACCGCAAGCCAACACCACCTTTGTAGAGGCTGAACTTGAGGATGGGTTGGTGTTTGATGCCAACAGAACCTTCACCGATGCTTCGCTTTCTCTCGCTCCAATCTGGGGCTCAAGCTCGAGCAATGGTACCAATTTTGGGATTCATTCTTCGAATCAATGGAACGGCACACACGACCAAACCAACGGCATTGGTCATGGAGGAGAGTTAACCCTTGCAACCCAAGATTCGCTCGGCTCCATCTCCGATTTTGAAACGACGGTCAAAACAGCTTCTGGCTGGATGGGCGTGGGCGATGACCACGAAGCATGGGCCATCGTTCAGCCCAGCCTCGACGCCATGTCGTCACAGTCAGGCATGCTCTTGCCGACCAATGGCTCTGGTGCGAATTACCAGCCGTTGACTTCATCGACACTCAGTGCTCTTTCAACCCGTGGTGAAGGCGATCTTGTTGCAAACATGACAGGTTGCATACGTTCTCCCTCCTATCAAACACCAGCCTTCATCAACAATTACACGCTCTTTTTCAGCCATTGGCTGGCTTTGAATTCAGACGATGCTGCATGGGTTGAGATCCAATCCAATTCCGGAGCGTGGACGCCAATATCGCCGCTCGGTGCCTACAATGCCTCCTCTACACACCCAGCCGCTCCTCCTTCAGTTTGGAATGGGGCCCATTCTGAATGGCTCAATGCAACCTTCCTTCTTGACCCCCATGTGTCGTTGTTTCAGGAATCAATCGAAGTCAGGTTTTGCTACGCCACAGGGGCTTCTCAAGCCCCTCGAGGTGGATGGTTTGTTGATGAAATCGTGTTGCACAACCAAGGTGATGCTCCAGGTGCTTGGTTCCACGGCAACCTCACTGGAAATTACCAACCAAATGCAGAAGGGCAACTCACCTTCGCTCTTGATTTTTCAAATCAAACAGGACAGAGCGTCGAACTTGAAATCTCTTCAAATTGGGACATCGAAGGTGGAGCGCAGGATTACCTCACAGCTTGGATTTCCTTTGACAATGGTTCCACCTTTTCACCAATCTCCAATCATCCTGGGCATCCGATGCGTGGTGCGATGTGCAATGGGGTCTTCTTCAACGGTCCAGATTCATCCAATGCCTGGTGCCCCGTGATCTATTCGTTGCCTTGGAACACAACAGCACCACAAAATGTCAGCAATGTACTGCTTCGGATTTTGGTTCAAACCAATGGCTGGAATAATTTTGGCGGCTCCGCCTCGAGCGGTTGGGAGGGCGTGTTCATCGACGACATCAGCGTATGGCTAAATCGAGGCACTGCTAGCCAGAGCAAAACAAAATTGGCGAACTTTACTATGCAACCTTCACTCAACAATGGTTCTGCTGATGGGTGGTTGACCTATGATGGCGTGGCTCCAAATGAATGGCAGTGGATTGCAACACAAGGCAACAATGGACCTACTGTGGCAACTGAGAATTTCGAAACACATTTTGAGTTACCAGCAGGTTGGTCACTCGATGCTACATCAAACCGTCGTTGGGAAGTTGGAGCAACATCAAATTCCTCAGGGTATGGACCTGGTGTGTGGCATTCAGGGAACAGCGGCGCTGGAATCTATCTCGATGATGAGTATCGAAACAACATGCTCACCAACCTCTACACTCCTGAATACACCTTACCCGTGAATTCAACAGCACGCTTGACGTTTAGGAGTTGGGTCTGTACCGAGGCAAGTTGGGATGGTGGGGCTGTTTCGATCTCCACGGATGGCGGCGACTCTTGGTGGTACCTACCGCCAACGTTGACCGGTTTCCACGACCAAATTTCGACGGTCAACTCCAATTCACCATTCTATGGTGAAGGCATCATCGACGGTTCCAACGTGATAGGTGGTTGTGAAAATACAATCCGTGGTTTTGAACTGAAAACATTTGATCTGTCTAACCTTTCAGGAATGGACATTAGGGCAAGATTCACGTTCTTCTCAGACCAACTGATCGAATTGGACGGTTGGTACATCGACGATGCTGGCATTGAAATCGATGTCTATGAGCCACACGGTACTTGGACCTCGCCACTGCTTTCACCGCACCCAATGTTTGGATGGGGCCAAATTGATGGTTTTGTCGAGTTGCCTCAAAACACAAGCCTGTCGTTTGATGTTCTCGACGCCAATGGCAACGCTCTCGCCGGCTATACGAACCGGTCCTTACCGATTTCACTCCCCCTCGATCAAACCCTCCACCCTCACCTTATGCTTCGAGCTCATTTTGCAACAAATGAATCGCTGTTCACCCCCTCAATAGAACGACTCACCATTGGCTCAGTCAGCTATTATGATGCGTATCATCACCAACGAGCCCCCCTCCCGGGTATTGGCATGGAAGGTTTGTACATTGATCAAGGCTCAAGACTTGTCTCAGGGGCGACCATTTCTGCAGTATGGACATACGAGGCTGTATGTCCATTCCAAACCATCACCATCGAATCCTATGGTGACAATCTATCGATCACACATGCTGGTTATGCTCTCGATTCATGGAGCTATCATGAAACAGAGCCGCCAACACTCATGCGCACCTTGTCATCGACTTCTTCACCGCGCTTTACGGCGCCACTGGCCTTGACCTGGGCCCCTTCAACAGCGTCCAACGGCTTTGTGTACCAACCGCATTGTTCAGTTGAACCAACCTCACCATCAATCACCATCGGGGAGGAAAACACATCGATCTTCGATTGGTCCCTTTCGGGCACAACCAGGAGCTTTGGTATGTCCAAGGGGCTGTTTGCCTCCAGTTTCGATACCGGTGAAGGATTCAATGTTGACAACGGCACCCTCTCTGTGGAGAACACCGGTACTCAAACCCTCAATCTCTCATGGTTGTTGCCAAGCGATGAGCCTTATGTTGCCTCACAGATGAATTACCAAGCCCAATTCTTTGTCGAAATGCAAACCAATGCTTCCACAGGTCTTGTTTCTGTACAACAAGGTGGACCCAGCCTCACCGTTGATGTAAGCGATGGTGTCGTTCGTCATCGAGTGACCCATAGCGCTTCATGTGTGCCAATCGAAGCATTGAATCAAGGCATCATTTGTAGCCTACCAGTCCTTTTCGATGGGGTATTCTCTGCCAACCTTAGTCAAGCCATTCTTGTGCCTTCGGATTCAAGCATCACTAGATCCATCCCCCATGAAACCCTCAACCAAGTTGCAGATACGTTCCGAGCAAGCAATGCCTCCGCCACTGTAACTCTCCCTCTTCGGGTCAATACCGTATCAGGAGCGCTTTCAGTCAACCTGAGTACGACCACACAACCGCTGCTCGTCGATCGAATCCTCCCAATCGCTCATCAACGCTGGCTACCACAAAGCACAGTGACCTTTGAGACACAACACTGGCGAGGCAATCCGAATCAGCCGACCTTCGATGCTCCGGACCTGAGTTCAATCGAACTCATGCTTTCACCATCAAAGCACCAAGCAGACGCACTTGTTCATCTTGAAGTCATCAATATTGGAACGAACCCTCAATTCCGCCAATTGGACGGTGCAGCCTATGCCCACCTTCTTTCGAATGCCTCTTCTGTTGTTTGCAGTGTCAATGTTTGCAACGCCACCTGGTCCTTGATGAGCACATGGGCCTTCGATGATATTGACGATGTGCATGTTCTTTCGATAGCGAGGGATGAAACTGGTTTTTCAACCGGTCCAGCCCATGCCTTCAGGCAAACAGGGTTCAATGAAATTGAGAACGATTTGGAAGTGGTCGATTTCACTGTTTTCGATGATCAACAACGCAACCTCAACGACTGGTCGAATCCTCAGTGGCCCTTCCATCTCAACGCTAGCCAAACGCTCGTCGCATCGGGAGCTGTGCGGTTTGAAGGTATTGCACAGTCCTATGTTGGAGCGGGTGAGGCAGAGGTTCGCATCGATGCAACGGCAGTACCGCCTCTCAACCTCAGTGGTGGGCCAAATGAATGGAATGGCCCTGCTGTGGATTGGTCCACCTCGTGGTACGTCGAAGTCGACGAACATGGAGCGTTCACGACCTCGATTACCACCCCTTCCATGGATGATCTTCTTCCATCGGACACCCGCATTCATCTTTCACCTCACGTTGAGCGTCGTGGACCACTGGATGACCAATCACCGTCAAGCCATGACAAGACCCCTTCCTCGACTCATATCCCCTTCCTCTTCGACCGAGTTCGTCCGACCACCATCGCTCTGCTCGCTTTAGATTCAGGCGGCTATGCCCCTGCTGACAACCATCTGTGGATGAAGGGTCAAGACGTCGCTCTGCGAGTTTCCTTGGAAGATCAAGAAGGCCTTTCCAATAACCTTGAACTCCACACTTGGCTTGAATCAAGTGACGACGCCAATTTGGATGGTATCATGGACGCGGAGGAATACACCATCCAAACTGTAACCTTCAACAGCGGATTGACTGAGGCGATTGTCGATTTGCCCTTGCTCCCATGGATTGACATCACTGGTGGGGCTTCCTCAGGTCGAGCAAGCGTTGTCATTCGGGCGTTCGACCTTGCAGGGAATCCACTGGAAGGTGGAGGTACGTACGGGGAATCTTCTGATCTTGGTACCGTCCATGTCCAGGAGCGCTACGATACCTTCATCGACACCTCCTCGATGAGTTTCGATGCCGAGAACGGTATGCTATTGCTTGGCCATGAGCATGCGTTCCAGTTCACGCTTACCGACGGTAACGGCCTCGCTTCTCTTGATTCGCTTGCCTTTGCTCTGCTTGGACGTGATGATGTCGACACCTGTCACATCAACTACCTTCCACGGTTCCAGAATCTCGAATACGATAGCGAGTGCTTTGAAACACAACCGACGGTCACAGCACAACAGGTCGGCCTCCAACAATCATGGATCATTGAGATGAAGTTCCGTCTTGCGTGGTCCCTTGCTGGTCAAAACATTCCAAGCGAATCCATTCCGTCATTGAAGGTCTATGATGAAGGGCAAGACCTCGGGCTCGGACTTTCGAGGTTATCCGTATTTTCATGGTCGATGGCTTCTGCACTTTCGATTGAATCAACTGTCTTTGTTGACCAAACGGCACCGATTGGCGACACCAGTGATGGGCATCTCTGGCTCCACCGAAATGATACGGTCGAACTTACCATGCATCTTGTTCACGCCAATTCCAGTATTTCAGCAGAACATGTGCCACCTTCTGTGAAGGTAGACATCGTCCTGTCAGATGGAGAACGCTCCGTCGTATCGAATGCGTCGTTTGATCAAAGTGGACAAGCACAACTTCTGCTGCTGATCGATGAAGACATCATCAAACACAACACCGGTTTCATCGACATCATTCTCGACGGTCCGCTGGTGATCTATGATCAACGATTCAATTTGACCATTGACCGTTTCTCACCACAACTCACAGTTCCTCCTGGCAGCCTCGATGTTGTTGATTCAGATGCGCTTGATGCCCAAGATGTCATTGTGATCATGAGCGATCAAGAAGGCTTGAGTGATGAACCGTTGACAATGCATTGGCGTTTCTTACGCCTCGGTCAAGAAGTTGAAGGCGCCTCTGGGATGGCCCCGTTGGCGAAATCAGCAGGAACGGGTACAACCAACACCTATGCAGGCCAAGTCAACTTAGAACCACCCTCTTCAGTCGTCCTTGAACGTGAAGACCGATTGGAAGTCTGGTTTTCTGCAACCGATCGAGCAGGTCGTACGGTGACTGGTTATGCCACAAGTGACGCGCCACTGACGCCTAGTTTCAGATGGATTGCCTTTGAACCACGTTTTGATGACATCATCATTAACCCTTACACCCCTGTTTTAGGTGAGAACATCTCTATTTTTGTTCGAGTGGCCAATGAAGGATTGTTGCCCGGTAATATCACCGTTCAGCTGCAAGATAGCGATGGGCGTGTGTTGGAAAGCAATGCTACGGCCTTGGCTCCTGGGTCTTGGATTGAATACCGGTGGAGCGTTGAGACATGGACCACTGGACGACTTGGGTTGAGCGTCACCATCCTCAATGTTACAGGCAATATTCCCCTTCCAATGGGGGAAGTCAAAGACGAACCGGATGGGAACCAAGGTGGCATCGATGCCCTTGGCTTTGCCGTTCTTGTCGTTTTATTGGCAGCTGGCATCCTCGGTTTCTCAGTCCATCGTCGAAAAGAAGCCATGGCAGAATTCACCCAAAAGCAAGTCGATCTTGCCATGCTTGATCGGAGCCTGCCCCCACCTCGGCCCAAGGATTTGGATGACCTTGGTGAAGAGCAATAGTCAAGAACAGGAGGTCCGAGCGTGGTCTACAAGCCGGGGTTCCCGAGCGGTCAAAGGGGGTGGACTCAAGATCCTCTGCGTAAAGCTTCGCAGGTTCGAATCCTGCCCCCGGCACCTATACTCAAAACGATGGTCAGGGTTCAAAAGTTGTCAGTGGACCGCAAGAACCCTTGTACGGTTGTTTTCGAGACAGCGACGATGCCAAAAATAACCGCAGCAACTAAGGCGATCATTGCACCGCTTCCTGTATCTAATTCTGCGGATAAATAAAGCCCAAGTAAGACCGATGTAAGGCCAAAAAATTGTGTCCATATGAGACACATTTTGAAACTGTTGCCAACTAACTTTGCTGTCGCTGCTGGTGTGACAAGCAACGCAGTGACAAGCAACGCGCCGATAACTTGTACCATACTTACAACCACTGCGGCAGTTGTGATGCTAAACAATAGCCCAATGTTTCGCACAGGGAGTCCTTGAATTCGGGCAGAGATCGGGTCAATCGCGCACGCAAGTAGGCCATTGCGCAGAAACACAAGAAGGGACAATGAACCTATACACACGGCGGTGATGAAATCAAAACTTGCTTCATCGATGAGTAAAAGATTTCCAAAGAGATACCCTTCGATATCCGTGGTGATTCCGCCGCCTGAAAGGCGCAGTATGACCAACCCAAGAGCCAACATCCCAGTCAAAAATATAGCAATTGAGGCGTCACCAGTCAGCATTTCCCTCGTCTGCATTTCATAGATTATAATTGCTGCCGCTACGCTAAACACCAGCGCATACCACAACGGGGATGTTGCTCCAAGAACGATGCCGACAGCGACCCCTCCAAAAGAGACGTGCGCTAAACCATCGCCAATCAGTGCTAGGTTTTGGATCAGAAGAAAGGTTCCAAGAATCCCAGCAACAATAGTAACCATGATGGCTGAAATCATGGCCCGTTGAAACATTCCCATCGTGAAGAAATATGGGAAATACTCTCCTGGAATCATCCAAGCAATGGACTCCAGAAATGGGCCAACAACTTCCAAAAGACCTGTCCCCAACCCCATCATTCGACCTCCTTTGAATTTGCCTCATTATGGACATTGCCTATGCCGCGTAGGTCGGCGAGTTTGTCCAAATCAGGAAACTCCTCTGTTGTTCCGTCGAATCGAATCGACTCTTCGAGGAAAATCATTCGATGTGCAGTCTGTCGTATTGCTGTCAAATCGTGTGACACCATCAGTATCGTCTTTCCTTCATTGTGGCATAGATCATCCAACAATTTCAGCAATGAATTTCTAGATTCTCTGTCAATTCCGACCAAGGGCTCGTCAAGGATGATGAGGTCCGCTTCAGACGCGAGTGCTCGTGCAATGACGGCACGTTGCCTCTGTCCGCCGGATAGGCGACCAATCTCGATGTTCTTTACCGCCTCTAAGCCCACCATTTGAATGGCCTTATCCACTTGCTCACGGCGCCTGCGATCAAAAAACGCCTCGAGCATGTTTTTTGCATTCACAGTTCCAAGCTGAACCAATTCACGAACGGTAATTTTGATGTCTCTTGGTAGATTTGATGCTGCTTGTGAAACCCACCCAATTCTGCCATGCAATCTCCTTGACATCGGCGGGTTTCCAAAGATTCGTACCTTTCCGGTCTGGAGTTTCAACACACCGAGGATGCTCAGTAGAAGTGTGGATTTTCCGCCCCCGTTGGGCCCAACAATCCCTACAAATTCACCCTTGGACAATCGAAGATTGATCTCTCGCAAGATCGTCTTACCAGAGCGACTCACTGACAAATTGTCAACATCTAAGATCAAAGTGCTTTTATCGATGTCTAAATCCCACACAGGACCAATTTGGATGGCCTCTTGTTCAGACTCCATAATGCCGGGCCTCCAATCATGATTGGTGCATTCTATTCAGTGGACCAGGTATTTATCGTCTTGAACATCAAGCGTTTCTTGCTTTTGCATACTCAAGCAACATACAACCAATGATGGCGATAAAAGCCCCGCCGACAAAAATGATAGGAATGAGGTCAACCGTATTCATGATTCCACCTCATTCCTTTCATTCTTCACAGGTTCAAGTTTTGCAAACTTCAGCAACCGATTCCGGAGACAAGGTTCTCAAGGTTCTTTGTCATCATCGAGAGATAGTCATCAGTCGAGTCACTTGGTGCCATTTCCATGGTGTAGAGGATCTTGATCTCAACACCAGTTTCATCGACAATGCTCTGGACTGAGGATTGGTCTGTAAATTCCTCAACAAACAGGACTGTGATGCCTTCTTCATTGATGAAGTCAACAACCTTTGCAACGTCTTCAGGAGATGGTTCCCCCTCAGGGTCGAGTCCATGAACTGTCATGAATTTGATATCGTATTCCACAGCTATGTAGGAGTAAGCGTTGTGGTTTGCAACCACCATCTTTTGGTGACCTCCAGCCATACAGATTCCGTCTGCACCGAAGGCGGCATCGAAGGCCACATCAAGGGCAGTGAGTTGTGCTGAGTAGGCATCTGCGTTGGCCTTGAAGTCTGCTTCACCATCTGGGAAGGCGGTGGTCAAACCGTCCATGACCACTGTCACTTGTGCCTTGAACGCCAGTGGGTTTAGCCAGCTGTGTGGGTCGTAGTTCAGGGATTCTTCGTCGCCGTGATCATCGTGACCGTCTTCTTCTTCATCGTGGCCGTCGTCTTCGTCGCCGTGATCATCGTGACCGTCTTCTTCGTCGCCGTGATCATCGTGTCCAGCATGGTCGTCATGTCCTTCATGACCGTCGCCAGCCATCATGAGATGGAATTCAAGGTCGGTTGGGTGTGCGAATCCATATTCGCCCTCAGCCTCAACGTGAAGCGTCACGTAGCCCATTGGTGGGTTTTCCCAAGCATCTAGGTCTTCGATGAAGTGTTCAAGTTCTGTCAAATTGAGCAATCCGTCGCCATCCATGTCTGATTCGTTGAACATTTCCATGAGCATTTCTTCTTCATGTTCGTCGTGTGCATCATGCTCATCGTGATCATCATGGTCACCTGGGCCGCTGTTTGCAGCAGTCCACATCAATCCTGCATCTTCACAGTCTGTTTGGTTGGTGTAGGCGCTGTTGATCGTGTGTGTTGACATATCATAGCACACCATGCTGTCGTCATGGGTTTCGTTTTCTTCATGGTGTTCGTCGTGATGGTCATCATGGTCATCTTCTTCCCATGCTTCCATGAATTCATCCCACGAAATGTGGTTGTCGTCGTTGACATCAAACATCATGAGCGCTTGTTCAGGAGTTAGGTCTTCGCTTTCCATCATCTCGATGAGTTGGCCAATTTCAGCCATGTCAAGCAGGCCATCTGCATCGATATCAGATTGGTTGAACATCCACATGAGGAGTTCTTCCATGTGCTCGTCATCATCGTGGTCATCGTGAGTTTCGTTCTCATCGTGAGTTTCATTTTCATCGTGAGTTTCATTGTCTTCATGATGGTCATCGTGGTCGGCGTCCATGCCTGCCCACAATTCATCCCAGGAGAGGTGGCTGTCATTGTTTGAATCGAATGCTTCGAGCATGTGCTCTGCGGTCATTTCTTCATCATGGTGATCGTCGTGGTGGTCATCGTGGCCGTCTTCTTCCATCCACATGTGACCTGCTGCTTCACACTCTTCTTCTGTGGTGTGGTTTGTGTTCGTGTGTGATGAGGTGTCGTGGCAGTAGTCGCCTTCATGGTCACCGTGGTTGTCTTCTTCCATCCACATGAATCCACCTGCTTCACAGTCTTCTTCATTGTCGATTTCGTTGTTGGTGTGGTCTGACATGTCATGGCAAACGCCGTGCTCGTCACCGTGCTCGTCGCCGTGCTCGTCACCGTGGTCATGGTGGGCGTGTCCGCCTCCCATTTTGAGAACGGCCATTGTGAAATCTTCAGGGTGTTCTGCGTCAAATTCAAGGACATACTCGCCTTCTTCAAGGTGGAAGATGGAAATCATTGTGTCTGTGGGGCAACCTGCTGGATTAGCGATGGTTTCCTCAGCCTCAATGTGAGCATGACCTTCGTGCCCACCATCATGATCGTCATGATCGTCGTGGCCGTCTTCGTCATGGTCGTCATGATCATCGTGACCGTCTTCATCATGATCTTCTTCGCCGTGGTCATCGTGGTCTTCTTCATGGAATTCCATGTTGAATGCGGTGTACTCGGCATGAATTTCAACGTCATCAGCGTGCTCTTCTTCATCAGCGAGTTCGATATCTTCGTAAGGGCCTTCGGAGAGAGTTTCACACAAGTCCGCAACAAGCACGCCTTCGTAATCGAGGGTGTCTTGGCCAGTTGGCATGGTGTGGACTTCGATGGAGGTCGGTGCATCTGCGCCGAGGGAAGAGAGGGTTGAATCGACCCATGGCTCGAGTCCCAATCCGTGGTAGAAGAACACATCAGCGTTCTGGAGACGAATGAGATCGGAGGTCGATGGTTCATAATCGTGGACAGGTATGTTGTCCAAGCTCATGTATTCCATGTTGACTCGGTCTCCAGCGATGCCTTTGACAAGTTCTCCAATGTGGTAGGTTGAGACCATTACGGTGCCTAGAGGGATTTCATCCACAGATGTATCTTCAATCAATTCAGTATCGTTTCCTAAGCACCCAGCAAGGCTTGAAAAAATCAAAATCAGGGCGGTCAGCATGGCGCGTTTCCAATGAGCGTTCATGGTTTCGGCGCCTACTATTAACTATTTAATAAGGACTAATAATTACTGATTCGATAATTATTATTAGAAGTCCCTCCGAGCCCTGTTTATGAGCCGAATTATCTCGTTTAGCGCGGATGATGACTTTGCAAAAGACTTTGACAATCTCATCGAACGTTCAGGGTACAAGAATAGAAGCCGCTTCCTAAGAGACGCAGCGCTTTTCTTCGCAGAACAACAACAACGCGGCGATCTGATGAAGATGGCCGATAACGAGGTCGTCGAAGGGCATCTGGTCGTTTATTATGAACACGGAAGCGAACAGAAACTGATGGTCAGCAGAACAGATTCAGTTGAAGTCGCTGCCTATCACCACAGCAGCCGTCTTAGTCACTCATGCCTTTCTAAGTGCGTTGACGTTGTCCACGTGAAGGGCGAGGCCTCACATGTTCGAGCCGTCTTTGAACAATTGAATTCCACGCCAAACGTTGACAAGGTGTCCTTCATTAGTGCACCAATGAAAATCGAAGATTGTTGTTGAACAAACGGTCATCGAGCACTGACGCTCGAAGTGCTCAGAAGTTACAATGGTGTGCGAATGCCGATTGCCCTGACAACGCACCAGCCAGCGCGAGCCTCGAAGATTGCAAAGGCTCCACCGAACACAGCACCTGCCGTACTGAGCCACCAGAAGCCCCCATCAAGCACGCCAGCCATGAGGAGTCCTGAAAGCACCAATCCACCAAACAAGGCAGCAATACCGCCTGTCAGACGGGCTGCTTTTCCTTTGTCGTCAATGTTGCATTCCAATGCCATGTGATTCAATTTCCTTCAGGAATATATGAACTGCTGTTTTTATTTTCTTCATTTCATTCGGCTGAACGATCAATTCTCAGAAAGGATTGCATCGACCAGTGGCCCGAATGTAGCGCCATGAGGGAGGGGTGAATTCACATCTGCAGCCTGCTGGACAACCTCAAACGCACCTCCAACTGCAACCGACCAATGTGCGAACTCGAACATAGGTAAATCATTGGGCGCATCACCGACGCAGAGTAGATCCTCTGGCGACCATCCCATTTTTTCAAACATAACTTCCAATCCGGTCCCCTTCGAGAGATGTGGTTCCATAAGGTGAATTGCAAAACCTGTTCGCACCACAGAGAGGTGAGACCATTCACTTGATTGGATATGATGTTGAACGGCTTCAAGGTCTTCATCTGGGAATAAGCACCATTCACTTTCTCGCCATTGATTGGTTTGAATCCCATCAGGGTCAAGCCCGTCGATCCTTTCTGCCAGCCAGTTCGCAGCTCGCTTTGCTTCGCTTCCATCAGCTCGTACAATAGGGCCTCCCCAAGAGTTGTGCCACAGGACTCCACCATTTTCGCAACAAATCGGTCCGCTGAGGTTCAAAAAGCGCCACAAACCGTAGGTGATTGCTCTGACATTCCCGGTTGAAAGAACGACGGGGATTCCGGCCGCTTCAAGTCGACGAACAGCTATCATGGCGTTAGGATCGAGTTGCTTTTTTCCATCAGTGAGGGTGCCATCGATATCAACAGCGACAATTTTCGGTCGCCAACCATCTGGAAGCCACTGCATGATTCGCCGAGGACTGATGTTGGCCTAAACATTGGCTTCTTAAATTCATGCAGTGAGTTATCCACGTAAATGAGGGGCAGGTCTTATGTCGGTCGCCTTTCCACGCATCACCATGGAGGGTGAGGCTGGAGAAGAAATCTTTCTTTCCCTTGAAGAGGAAGTCGTTTCATCTCCCAAACCACCAAAAAAAGCATCCTCAAAGCCGAAGAAAACAGGCCGAAAACCAAAGAAAAAGGGCACTCAACCTCCAGCATTAGAGGCAGAAATGGTCGATACCACATTCGTTGCTCAAGCCACAGGTGAATTCGATGTTGGCTGGCCTTTGCTTGGCATGGATTGCCCAGATTGTGCAGGCAAAGCCGTTCGGGCACTCAACACCTTGTCGCAGACGGACGAGATTCATGTTTCAGCAACATCTGGAACGGTTCGTTTCAAAGTGAATTTTGAACATGGCCATCTTGCAGAAGTCTCCTCAGTGCTCCGTTCTCTTGGGCATGCTCCCGATGTAGAGTACAAGGAGTTGTCTGGTGTGAAAGCATCGGCAACAGCGACTCGCAACGGTGTTGATCGACGCAAACTCGGCAAGGTGCTGCGCCAACAACCGGGTGTTCTCGATGTTGAATTTACTGAAGATGATCGGGTGCTCATGCAACTGCTTCCACGGGCCAGTAAAGAATTGAACGAAAAGCGATTGAAGTCGTTGCAAGACATCATCGGCAGCCCCGTTGAATTTATTGCAGCAAAGTCAAATCGCTTGCGGCCCGACCAATGGCGTCTTGTTGGCGGAGGCATCGCCGTCCCACTTCTTCTGCTCGTGATTCTCGGGGAAATTTTGGGTTGGTCCAACACCGTCATTGGAATCATTGCAGTTCCAGGCCTCATTCTGGGCGGGTTCCAGATGTTTAGGGAAGCCTATGCAAGCATTGTCAAGTATCAACTCGGTTTCCAAGTGTTGACCAGCCTTGCTGTGATTGGCGCAGCGATTCTTGGCATGTGGGAGGAAGCCCTCATTGTGGCTATATTGGTTGCTTTCACGGCCCACTTAGAAGGCGATGCTCTTCTTCAAGCCAGAAAGGCAATGCAAGGAGGTCTCGACCGTTTACCACGTATGGCTCGTCGCCTTAATCATGCAAAAAATTCCACGGGAGCAAAGATGAGTGAAGCTCTAACTAAAGGGGCATTTTCGTTCGCTATGGCCGCTCCAGAGCCCTTAATCGCAGTCGAGGAGAGTGTGCTTCTGGAACCTGAAGAAAACCATGAAGAAGTCCCAATCGAACTGGTTCGAATCGGCGATCGACTCGAGATCCGCAGTGGAGAATTGATCCCCGCAGATGGTGTTATTGTCGAAGGACACGGAGCGCTCGATAAGGCCCCATTGACTGGAGAATCGGTCCCGGTTGAGGTTAAGAAAGGAGATTCAATTGAGGCAGGTCTCGTGCTTGCACGTGGCCCGGTGATCATTGAGGTCAAAGCAGTTGGCGACGACACCCGTCTCTCTGGACTCATCGACGCGGTCCATACCTTCCGTGAAGAACCACCACGCCTGCAGAACATCATTGAACGATTTACTGCTGTTTGGGTTCCTATCGTCCTCTTTGGGAGTTATGCAGTGTATTGGTTGATTTTCCCTGACGATTGGAAAATTGTCCTCTTACTCTGGGTTGTTGCATGCCCATGCGCTTTGCTTTTGGCAACCCCAGTGCCACATGCAGCGGCCCTCGCCCGTTCGGCTCACATCGGGGCAATAGCCCGCGGTGGAGATGTCATTGAACGTCTCTCGAAAGTCAATCACGTTCTCTTGGACAAAACAGGTACGCTCACTTCTGGAAAACCAAGAATTGGCGAAGTCGTCATCGCAAAAGGCCGCAGGAGAGATTCAGCTCTGAAACTTGCAGCAGGCCTTGAATTGCGCTCGTCCCATCCATACGCTCTCTCGGTGATGGAACACGTCAACAAGGAAGGCTTGGAGCCAACCAAGGTGAATGCCCTCTCAGATATTGAAGCAGGTGTATGTGGAAAAGTTGGCGGTAAAGAGGTGGCTTTTATGCGGTATGATCGTGCGAAAACACTCAAAATCACCGTTCCAAAAGAACTCAAGGATGCCTATGCGATTGCAGAAACACACGGCCATGGTGCAAGTCTGCTGGCACGGGATGGCAAGGCTTTGGCGCTGTTTACCTTCATTCACGATGACACCCTTGACGGAAGCCGTCATCTGATTCCTTCGCTGATCGGCCGCGACATTACGATAGAGATCCTTTCAGGAGACAATCAATCAGCAGTCAAGGCTTTTGCCAAGAGCGTTGGCCTCGATGAAAACGCTGCACACGGAGGCCTGTCGCCTGAACAGAAAGTGGATTGGGTTCGAGAACGTTCCAAAACTCATGTAACGATGATGGTCGGTGATGGGTTCAACGATGCTGCAGCCCTTGCAGTTGCCGATGTTGGAGTTGCTGTTGGCAGCGGTGAAACGGTCAATCTCGAAGCAGCGGACGTCCTTGTTCCCAGTGATGACCCCCAAATGCTCACTGAACTGGTTGATTTGTCACGAAGAGCCCAGGCCATCTTAGTCAGCAACCTCGTCATCTCTGTTGGCATAACTTTGGCCCTTGTCGGTGCGGTGGTCGCACAAATGTACGATGAGTTATGGGTTGGCGTTTTGATTCACGAGGCCTCCGTCATCTTGGTCATTCTCAATGGGGCGCGCCTCGCAGGCACACAGGGCGCCATTGTGCTGTTGAGAAACATCTTCGTCTCCTTGTGGCGAGATACCAAAACTGCTTTCAAAATGCTTTATGCTCGTCTTGCCTCTTGAACATATTTTCACGCGGCATCTTCAAACCATAGAGCGGGTTCTTCCCGTATGGTGAGCACATGGCCAGAGTACGAGCAGACCCGGTCACGACAGCCCTCGCACACCCCACTCGCCGTGCGGTCTACTTGGCGCTTTCACATGTTGAGGAAATGAGCACGGTTCAAATCGAAACTCAACTTGAAGTCGATCGCTACAATCTCTATCATCATATGAAGAAACTCGCATCGCTCGGACTTGTTGAAAATCACCGAGATCAAGGGCGAGCTCGCTGGTGGCGCATCGCCGCAAAGATCGAGCTTCCTGAATTGCTCGCAGCCTCGAGCGTCGTTGAACAGGCACAACCACAAGCCGCACCTTCCAATGTGTCATTACCAACACATCTGCATCAAGCCGTCGAACATGGTGGTGACATTCGGGTGATTGACCTCGATGGTTCAAGAGACCAAGTCGGGGCAAAGAAAATGCTTGAACTCTTAGCAAAACAACATGGCATTCACCTTGACCTGCCGTGGAACTTTTTGCCCGAAAGCATTGTTTTGATTGCTAAGAAACGCTAACCACGCCTACTGGGAAGACATTTCAAAAACAAAGACATAGAGGCGGAAACATGAGCGAAGAGTCAACGGTTGAATCTCGCGTCGCACCCCCGGCACTCACCTGCCCAAAATGCGAAGGGTTACTGCCAAGTGGTTTGGGAGATTTGCAATGCACCCTCTGCTCTGCGAAAGTACGCGTTGATCATCCAATCACTCGGAAAAAATGGGCTCAGGAAAAAGTCGGTTGTCCAGAGTGCGGCAAGGTATTGATCGCAGGTGTGAACAAGCGCCCTGCTCACCTCAAGTGTGCTTCTTGCTCACATCACTTCACACTCACTCCTCACATTCCAAAAGTGGAAATCACTTGCCCTGGCTGCGAACGCCAATTGCGTATGAAGCGAAAACCGGGCGCACGAAGAATTGACTGCCCCGCTTGCTCTACTTCCTTCAACGTGAAGTTTTAGAACGATTGCTCCTGAACAGCCTCCAGATGGAGGGCTCAATTCCCTTGCGACTTGGTGAAGGATAAAGTCCCTCCAAACGGCCTTCCAGAACCCTTCACCCGTCGCGCTCCTTATCTATGATGAGAAGTCCATGAAAGAGTGGATGGGATACGATGTCACCGAGCGCAAGCAAGAGTAATGAGGCACTCGATGCAGCCCGAAAGAAGCGTGAAAACGCCGATAAGGTTGCGCTTTCCGCACTGCGTTCACAATTCACATCGACGCAAACGACTTCCCTCGACCAGGCGACAATGACCTCGGCCCGCTTCCGCCAAGAAGAGCGTCTCCGTGCAGATATTCGTCGTGAGCGACGCCTTCGCCAACAAGCCATTTCTGAGCGAGTTTCTGCCATGCAAGAAGCCCTTGCTGCGGACCTTGCAGTTCAACATGAACTCACTCTGGATCAACTCGAGAAAGAAATGCGTGAAGCAATGGAACAAGATTTGAGCATGTTGGAACACGATGCGTTGGCTCGTGAAGAATCCCGTATGCGAAACGAATTAGATTTGCGGCTCCATCGACAAATCGATGCCATGAAAGACCAATTTGAGGTTGAACAAGATCGCCGATTGGATGAGCATAAGGCTCAACTCAAGGCTCAAATCGAATCTCAATTGCATGATGAACACAGGCAACGACTTGACATTCAGAAGGAACGCCTCTCGCTCAGTTTCAATCAAGAATTACAGCATCGTGTTCGTGAACTCGAATCTGAAATTCAATCTGAGATGGAACGACGATTTGAAGAGATGGAAGAGAACGAAATCTCTCGGCTGGAAGAAGGTCACTCTGCTCGTCTTGCCGAACGTGAAGAGCAACTTCGAAGAGGCATCCGTACTCGCCTTGAGCAACAACTCCGCACTCGTCTCAAGCAACGTGAAGCTCGACTCAAAGCAGAGTATGAGCGTCGCAGTCTCCGACTTGAAGAGGATATTGCAGAGCAACTCCAATCCGAACTTGAAGGGCGTCTTCGTCAAGAAACCGACGACCTTGAAGAACGAATGCGTGAAGATGTCGAATTGGCCATCGCTCGTCGAAGAGATGAAGTCCGAGTCGAGATCGAACAACAACTCGAATCTCGCCATTCAGAGCGTCTTGCTGAACGAAAGTCACGACTTCGTGAAAAGTACGACATTACGTTCTCCAAGGCCATCGATGACATTTCTCGCACGCTCAAGGCTGATGTTGATGCTGAACTCGAACAACGAATGGATGAGGAATTCACTTCGTACAGAAACGCCCGAGAGGCAGAAATCCAAAATCGCTTGGCCCGGTTCAGGTATGAGCGAGAGGCTGAACTCCGAGAACAACTCGAGGCTCAATACGATTCGAAGAAAACCGATTGGTCTGAACGGCTCGAACTCGAATTCCAATCTCGTGAAGCATCTGCTCGCAAGGCAATCATGTCCGAAGTTGATGCTGGATTGCGCAACGAACGGCTGACCTTTGAAACGGATTTGGATCTATTGAAGGAAGAAACCTCGCTCGAACTTGAGGTGGACATGGAAGAACGCCTCAATGCCTTCAGAGAACGAAAGGAAGAGGAAGTCGCTGTCCAACTTGAACGCCAACTCGACAAGCGTGAAGAAATCATGCGAAACAAGGCGCTGATCGATGTTCGCAAGCGTGAGGCACATATTCGTGCGGAAATCGAAGCTCAACTTGGCTTGAAGCGCGCTGAAATTCGCAACCGTCTCCAAGGCCTCACCGAGAAGATGGACGCCTTCAAGGAAATGGCAGAAGAAAAGATGCGGGACGCTGTCACCAGGCAGGTCCAAGGCGAGATTGATGAAGAGGAAGAAACCTATCGCTCGAGAGAATCAGAATTCAGAGAATTGCAATCGACGGATACACGGGCTGAAAAGCGACAGATGTGGATGCAATCCATCTCTGGTCAGAAGGCCCCAGGTCAGTCAGCATCCGGTATGGATCCATCTGCATTAGGAGCTCGACCTGACGCCCTTGGCGCCGCTGCTGGACGCCCAATGCGGGGAATGTTAGGCGGTCAAAACCCACAACAACCGAGGATGGGCTTGGCTGGAATGCGTGCACCAGCAACCAGTTCCAAGCCACTTACAGCACCGGGTGCTCCACTCGTGAAGCCAATCAAGGCACCACTTGGAGGCACCTTGGCTCCTAAACTGGTTCAACCAATTCAACCAAAGGTTGTTCGAAAACCGTTGCAGCCAGCACCACTTGTTCAACCAAATGTGACCCCTGAAGTTGAGGATATTCCATTACCATCCTCCGAAACCAGTGACATCTCTTCAACCGAAGCCATTCCTGAATCCACAGCAGAACTTGAAGCGGCTGTTGAAGAAGAGGTTGAAACCGCAGCTCTGCGGCCGATTACAGCAGTCTTGTCGCCCGCATCAACGCCTGAAACGGTCAAAACCTCGACGCTCAAGCCTTTGCCTCCAAAACTCATACCAAAGAAAGCACGTGGCGCTCCGCCAAACATCGCTCGGTCGAAGTCGTCCACAAGTGATGGCAAGGATTCCAGTGCAACACTGACTCCAGTACGCCGCATGACACCGCTAAAGATCAACAAGGCCGAAGCGGATTCGGAAGAGGAAGAAAACGAAGACGCTTGAGCCTTAACGTGATGCACCAAGCATCGGCTCCTTCATATTGATTGAGGGCGTGGGTGGCCCATGAACCGGTTACTTGTTGTGTTCATTGCCTTCACAATGCTTCCACTCATTGCCTTCGCTCCGGCTGTAGCAGCGAGTGATGTGGAACTCATCGATGCAGGATACACGCATCAAACATCAGCAAAATTAGTCCATTGGGAAGTCATGAACGATGGCACCGTACTGACGGTTGACGACAACGGCAATCTAAGTGTGAATGCGTTCAGCAACGGCATCCTTGTTCCACTTTGGTCCCTTGACTTGAACGTCACGGCAAATTCGGCACGCCTTGACGATGCAGAGGTGTTGGCGGCGGTCGCACATGATGAAGGTGTATTTGTGGTGCATATGGATCTCCAAATTGCAAACCGAAACATCTCCACCCCTGAACGCGTCAATGACATGGATTGGGACACTGAAGGCGATTTATGGCTCGCATACTTTGCCGGGCGCCGTCGTGCAGAAGAATACGACAATGAAGGCTTCACAGGCACAACCTCTCCTCAAATACAGAGTGGCTTCAATTCCTTCATCGTCCTTAATGACGGCAGACTCGCTCTTGGTGGCTTTGATTCCAAGGTCACGATCGCAGATAATGGAGGCACGACCTTAACCACACTCAATGAACCGGGAGGCATTGTCAATACCTTGATTGAGGACCATGATGGAAACCTCATCGTTGGCTCCGCAAACGGTGCAGTCTATCGCTACGATACGAACTCTTGGGCAGTAGAAACGTTGTCCCTCAGCCATGGCTCATCGGTTGTTCACCTCGAGGAAGTTGGAAACAGCACCTATGTTGCTGGGACACAAAACGGTAAGGTCACCATGATTGACGGTGCAACATTTACTGAAGAAGACACATACGCCTCCCAAGGACCTGTCGTTGGGACGAAGACTGAATACACGGGGCAAGTCTACATCACGACCTCGTTTTTGAGCTACTCCAAGATCCGTCTCTACGACCTCGATACGGATGGTGACGGTGTCACCGACACCAATGATGCCTTCCCAACAGAGATCACTCAATGGAACGATGCTGATATGGATGGATATGGCGACAACCCCAACGGATTTAACGGCGATCAATTCCCTGATGATGAGACTCAATACATCGATGTTGATGGTGACGGTCACGGAGATAATCCTGCAGGCACAGAAGGCGATTTATTCCCGAACAATCCAGACCAATGGCAAGATCGTGATGGCGACGGCTATGGCGACAACATGCAAGGTGAAGACGGAGACATGTTCCCTGACGAGCCTACTCAGTGGGAAGATGGAGATCAGGATGGTTATGGTAGCAATCCAAACGGCTTGATGCCAGATGCTTGTCCCACTCAAAATGGCTTTTCCAAATACGATCGATATGGTTGCACCGATTCAGACCTTGATGGTTATTCGAATCCAGATGAATTCTTTGGCGTGGACCAAGGTGCAGATGCTTTACCAACACAAGGCACCCAATGGATTGACCAAGATGGGGATGGATATGGAGATAATACGACGGGCTTGCTCCCTGATGCTTGCCCGTGGGAATTTGGTAACTCGACACGTGCATGGATCTCAAATGCCACAGCGGCACTTGGGTTCATTGAAGTGGCCTCATATGGTTGCGAAGACCTTGATGGCGACGGATGGGTCGACCGCACAGAATCCATTGGTATGGATACCGATCCCAATGAGCACTTCGATAACGACAAAGATGGCGTGGGCTCCAATTCAGATTATGACGATACCCGACCACTCGTTCAAACTGAACAAGACCACTGCCTGCTTAATTTCGACGACCTAAGCGATGCTTGTATGGGCTGGCGCAACGCTGACTACCAAGCGTACCTCAGCCGCAGCAAGGGTGTCAATGAATCCGACTACTCCTATGCAGCATGGAACGCCAGCAAGAATGCAGGGCTCCTAAACGATGGTGGTGAAGTTGATTCCTCAACGATAAAGCAGGTGATGATTGTTGGAGGTGGCGCATTTGTCGCACTTTCTATCATCATTATTGCAGTGGCCGCAATCATGAAGCGACGCAATGTTCAGCAAAACATGAAACTCTATGGTACACCGTTTGCGCCTTCTAGCAAAACCAATTCGGCATCGACTGAAGCCCTTGAAGGAACGGCAGGGTTGTCTGCTCAAGGCGGGGTGGAATCAGATGCTGCTTGGGAAGATGATATTGCGAGTCTGGATTTCAGTGTGAAGGATGAGGATTTAGCGGATGAGGCATCCTCCCCAACAGCCATCGATGCGACGTCCCTGTATGGGGAAGAGGACAGCATTGAGGACATTGCTGGAATCGCTGCCGACCCACAGCCTGCTGCCGAAACGCCGCCTGCAGCACCAGCAGCCGGCCCACCAGTGCCCGAAGCAGGGTTGCCAGAAGGCTGGACAATGGATCAATGGAAATGGTACGGTCAAGAGTGGCTGGATAAGAATAAGTGAACTAAGGAGGCCTCAATAGAGTAACAAGGCTAACCTTGTCACATTGGCTCCGTTGGCTCGCTTGAAGATGTCCAAAGCTACCCAACACGACCTTTGGTCTGACAACACTCGTTTGTACAACCGCAAAAAATCTGAGATCGAAGATTTGTTCAGAGAAGTCGAATCTGAAATGAAATTACAACATCTTCGATGCCTTGAGCGCAAGGAAAATGGTTCTCAATCAGCGCCAAACAATCGGCAATGATGCCCGAAGGGCGCCTAATTCTTCTCCGGTATAGACGGGTTTCCCGTCTTGCTTGAGGGTGTTCATAATCAACCACAGTACACCGTTCCAAGCCGTCGAGCGAGCAAAGATTTCGACATGGCCACAAGCAGCGGCCTCCAAGAGTTTCCCTTCGTCAGTGTTTTCATTAAACAGAGCACGAACCAAATTACGAGCATCGAACTCGTAGCCAGGTGGTCGCCATTCCATCATGCGATCACACCTTGAATGGAGCTAAGTTGAGTCGGTCAACGAGATGTTCTACCTCAACATCGGCAACAGCCTTCATTCGCTCACGAAGGGTTTCAATCTCCCCATTCATTTTGGCGATTTTGTGGGCTCGGACCATGTCTAAAAGCAACTCATTGACGCTTTTGTGACCACTTGTACTGCGCATGGTGTTCAATTGTCGTCGGACCTCATAACTCACGCTCACAGACGTCATTCCTTCACCGGTCATTGTAATCCCTGCTTGCTACTGCGGTGTCAAGGCTACTTAACCCCCGCGAAGGAAGCAAGGCTGAAATCGTTGTTTTTCTCACCCTTGAGAAGGACTCAGCGGACTCAAAATCAGCGGTTTTTTCGCTTTCTAAGGAGGCGTGGTTCTTCATTCACGCCAAACTCTCGGCGCATCTCTTGAACGCGCTGATGGAATTCCTTTGCCAATGTCCAATATTCAAGAGAACCTGCTCCTGCGCCAGAATTTGTTGGCTTGTTGAGCAAGACCGTCGGTGCTCCACTCCAGGGTGCTTCTGCGACCTTAACAAGTCGACGAATCGTGGTCTTGAACAATTTATTTGGCATCTTTTTGTTGACTTCATCACACACATGGCGGCTTAATTTTGAACGAGCATCCACCATGGTCATCGCAATGCCAAAAATCTTCAAATTGCGATTGATTCTTCGCTGAATCATCTTGATGGAATTCATCAGCATACTGAATCCTTCCAGTGCATAGTATTCTGCTTGAACAGGCACCATGACCCAGTTGGCCGCACACATGGCATTGATCGAGAGTAAACCAAGGGATGGTGGTGTATCGATGATGATGTAATCAAATTCATCGATGATTGGCATGAGTGCTTCTCGCAACCTTGTTTCACGACCAATTTTGTGGCTTAGTTCAATTTCTGCACCCGACAGATGGATGTCACTTGGCAGCAACCACAAATGGCCAACAGATACACTGTCTGGGGCCTTCTTGTTGTTGTTTCGCAGACTCCAAGCGTCCTGCATTGACGTTGTCAGTTCCTTTGGACCAATCAGGTATTCTTCCATCAAAGGTAGTTCTTCGCCTGAATCGTTGGTCAAAAGGTCGTAGGAGGTTTTCTTCACATTCTTCTTTTCCACACCAAAAGAGGTTGCACAATTTCCTTGCGGATCAAGGTCGATGAGGAGCACTTTCGCTTTTGGAAGCCCTTGCCTTTTGGATCCCTTGGCTAGAGCGGCAGCAAGATTGACCGCAGTGGTTGTTTTGGCACAACCTCCCTTTTGATTCGCAACTGCAATCACCATCTTGTACGGGTTCATCTCTTCACCTCCTCGGACAATTCATGAAAAGAGGTTCTCCTCTTTGAATGCAACCACAACGGTGGAAACATCAAGCCGGTTGGATGACAGGTACAGGAACTTCCGAGAGGATTTTCCGCACAATATGCATTCCTGTGATTCCACGAATCTTTGCTTCTGGCTTCATGTTAATACGGTGGGAGATCACTTGCAATGCGATGCCTTTGATGTCGTCTGGAATGACATAGTTTCGCCCAGCGATTGCAGCAGCAGCACGGCCAGTCTTGAACAGCGATTGAGATGCACGAGGCGATGCTCCGTTGGTGACGCGATGATCTTCACGAGTGCGTTGTACAATTTCAACGATGTAGGAGAGGATTGCAGGATCGACGTGAACAGTTTCGAGTGCCTTTTGCATGGCCACCACTTTCTTTGGAGATGTGACTTGCTGAACATCGTGCCCATCCTTCCCACGCAGCTTGCGTCGAGCCAAGATGGCCTTCTCTTCTGCTCGGTCGGGGTAGCCCATGCTCATCTTCATCAAGAACCGGTCCATTTGTGCTTCAGGTAGCGGATAGGTTCCTTCTTGTTCGATTGGGTTTTGTGTTGCGATGACAACGAATGGTGCTGGAAGTTTGTGGGTAATACCTTCAATCGTCACTTGCTTTTCTTCCATTGCTTCGAGCAGAGCAGCTTGTGTCTTCGGTGGCGCACGGTTAATTTCGTCAGCAAGGAGGATATTGGAGAACAATGGTCCAGCACGAAGTTTGAATTCGCCAGCTTTCTGATCGTACATGTATGTCCCCATAATATCGGAGGGGAGCAAATCAGGAGTAAATTGAACACGCTTGAATTTACATCCAAGTGCTTGTGCGAATGTGTTGGCAAGCAAGGTTTTTGCAAGGCCGGGGAAATCTTCGAGGAGCATGTTTCCGTTGGAGAGAATTCCAACAGTCACTCTGCGAAGGTTTTCGTTCTTACCGATAATGACCTTGCTGACTTCGTTCATGAGGCTGTTTGAGATGGCGGAAACAGTGCCAATCAAATCTTGAGCGCCGGGGTTTTGACCCATTGCGGGTGCTGCTGAGAATCCTGCTTCCATAGTAAGGCCTCCAAAGGACAAGTTCGCAACCGGAACCTTCCATATATGAATGTGAGGGGGTCGTAAGTCAACAATATGTCAGCGAAAAACCGGGGGCCAAATGGATTATCTTCCCCAGAAGTGATTTTCTTTTCGATGGAGTCGGATGAGTTCGTCTAAGATCTCTTGCTCGACAGGATTGAGGTCAATTTTCTTGAGCCGTTTTGCGTGGGATTCAGGAACATCCACATAGAATTCATCCAGTTCCTCAATATGCCTTCCAACAGTAGGTCCATTGATGGCAACAGCCACCTCATCACCTTGGTTTGCTTCTTTGACGTCTTCGGAGGCACGGGTTCGCAAGCTCTTGATTTGGCCGACTGGCGTACCGTCGAGTTTCATCAATCGCTGGCCAATATGCACTCGACCTCCAACCACTCGCATGCCGACAATCGCGGGGCCTTTTGCTCGGAAGGTGTGATCCTTGAGGTAGAGCAATCGTCCAGGATAGACGAGTGATTCGCGCAATTCAGCTGCCATGCGTTCAGCGGTTTCTTCTCGCCATGCTTCATAGGCATCCAGAATGTGATAGATGATGCTGCCAGAAAAGAATTTGATTTCTGAATCATCTTCACTCAATGAGTCAGCAACCTCGGAGTTTCCTTTAACTGAAAAACCAAGAATCACCTTATTGAGTGGGTCTTGAGCGGATTTGGCCATCAAAATATCACGTTTGTTGACCGGTCCAACCGTTGCTTGCCGCACTGGAATCTTCAATTTTGCAAGTTCGAAACCTAAGGCTTCCAAACCACCAACAGTATCCGCTTTGATGACGACACCTTTGCGTTCTTCCTCAGCACCTCTGCATGCACCTTGTTTGGTGTGTGCTTTGAAATCAATTCGTGGAAAGACCTCATTGCACTTTGAACACATGATTGGCATGGTGTCAAAAATCGCTCGCCATTCTTGACGAATAGCGGCCTCTGCCTGCTCTTTTTGTTCAGGCGTGTTGGCCAGGTACAGCGTGGTGCCAGCAATTGTGTTTTCGAGCTTTGGTGCTACAATTTTCACTCCACAAGCAGCTTCTACGCTGTCAAAGTTAACCCAACGCTTCCCAGCATCCCTCATCTCAGACATACCTTTGGGCCGCTTAAGCCCCTTGATGTGGGTTGAAAATGGGCCGTCATTGGCGGCGAGCATGACCTTGTCTCCGATCTTGAGTTCACCACGGTAAAGAATCACATCGATCGTCTTCCCCATACCGACTTCATCTCGCATTTCGAGCACCGTCCCCTCAGCAGCACCAAGCGTATCTGTCAATCGATCTTCGAGGAACCGTTCAGCTAATCCAACGGTGACAGCAAGCAAATCCTGCAACCCTTCGCCGTCTTTTGCCGACATTGGCACAAGGGCCACATTTTGTCGGAAATCACGAATTTGATCGTAGCGTTCGATGTTAAATCCATGTTCAGAGAATTGTCCAAGCAGTTTCCAGTATCGGTCCTCAAACAAAGAGCGTACATCTTCACGTTGATCCTTGAACGACTCCATGAATGAGCGCCCATGTTTTGTGCGCCAACCATGGATTCGATCGACCTTGTTGCATGCGATGACGAATGGGGTACGTGTTTCTTTCAAGGTCTGCAAACTTTCGATGGTTTGTGGCTGGAGGCCTTCCATCACATCGATCACCAGCACGGCAATGTCAGCAACCGAGCCGCCTCTGTTTCGCAGACTGACAAACGAATGGTGGCCAGGCGTATCAATGAACAGCAATCCGGGAGATTTGAATTTCTTGCCACCCATCATGGCGGCACATGTTTCGTTGAGGACATCTGCGGGAACTTCAGTTGCTCCGATATGCTGAGTGATGCCCCCTGCTTCACGATCCATCACGCTTGCTTGGCGTTCACTGCCAATGGAGCGAACCAAATCCAACACGCTGGTCTTACCATGGTCGACGTGGCCGAGCACAGAAACGATTGGTTGGCGGTTGTGGCCGCGTTCTGTGACGGTTTCTTCAGGCGAATCCGTTTCGGTTTCGTCCATGATTTCACCTCAGCCCCACTGTGGGGTTGCACTCACTCGTAGACCCAAGCGGTGATTGTTTGATCCCATTCCATGAGACCTTCTGGGAACCAAAGACCAAGTTCGAACTCAGCGGTTTCTGCTGCGTCCGAACCGTGAATCATGTTGAATCCCATGTCCATTCCAAAGTCACCACGGATGGTACCAGGAGATGCTTCACGGCCGTTGGTTGCCCCAATGAGGGTTCGTGCAACAGCAATCGCATCCTTACCAGACCATGCCATGCAGACCACAGGTCCGGATGTGACGAACTTGATGAGGCCAGGATAAAACGGGCGCTCTTTGTGAACTTCATAGTGTGCTTCAGCGGTTTCTTGACTTGGCACAACGGATTTTAATCCAACCAGTTTCAAGCCTTTGCGCTCGAAGCGACCCAAAATCTCTGCAATAAGTCCACGTTGTACGCCATCAGGCTTGATCATAACATAGGTTGTTTCCATGGTGTTCACCAATCCGTCCGACTGGACCCCCCTTTATGAGCCATACGGCCACAATGGGTCAAAGAAAAACACCGAAGGTGCAAATGGTGGCTTGCAAACAGGGGTTTGAGATCACTGATTGCGGCCCTTGACAAAGTGGCGAGTCCACTTTACACGGCGTGAATTTCGCTTGAGTTTGATCATGTTCTTGCGAGCCTTGGAGCTCTTGAACCACATGACGCTTCCGTCACGGCGCACGAACATCATGCCCGTACCAGGTTCGATTTCTTCTCCAGAAAAAGTACAAATTCTACGTTCAGGCATTCACTTCACCTCGAGTTGAGCTTACGGGCTTCACGACCGGTGTCCTTGAGCATCAAAATGTCGCCGACACGAATTGGACCAAGCACGTTGCGAGAGATAATTCTTCCAACGTCTCGGGGATTAGGGGCATCGTTCACACGGACCTTGACTTGAGTTGCTTCACCGGTCATACCGGTGCGACCGACGATTTCGACGACTTCAGCAGGCCATCCGTTGAGTTCTTCGCTCATGTATTTCGCCTCCAAACTTCAGGTTCAAGCCTTGAGGTCGTTGATCATGTCAACGACTTCGGTGAACTTTTCTTGTGCGCCTTTGGTGATTTCCATGACTGCAATGGATGCGGTCTTGACACCATCAGGAAGGCCAGCTTCCTTAGCGAGGTATTCTTGAGATGGGACGTATCCGTATGGGATGCCTTTCTCTTCACAAATCAATGGGATGTGAGCGAGGAGTTCTGGTGGGTTGACGTCGACTGCGAGGACGATGAACTGAGCAGTGCCGCGCTCAGCGGTCTTGGTCACTTCGTTGCTGCCTTTTTTCAGGCGGCCATTGGCGTTGGCTTGCAGCATGTCATAGATCTTGTCAGATACGGCTTCGGGGGTTTCAAATCGCACGTGTACACTCATTGGATTCACTTCTTCCTCATGTTAAGGCATTCCTTGCGCACAACCTCGCGGATATAAACACGACGGAAGAAGAACGCACAAGGTTGCGGCACTAAACAGAAGATTTCTTCGATTGAAATCCATCTAAAAACATGCCACTGCGCTCAAGTTAACGCCAGTCGAGGGCGGTGAATAACTCATTTACGCCTCGAGCAAGGGCGGGGCCCCCGGAGATGACATCTCGTGGATTTGAGAGGGACCCAGTGGCGTGCACACCATCGACGTAGCGAATCAATCTGGCAATAGCTCCACCAGTGAATAACCCATGCGAGCATGCTGCGTGAACCTCAACCGCGCCCTGGCTTCGCAACGCTTCAGCCGCTCTGCAAATTGTGCCACCTGTTGCAATCATGTCGTCGACAATGGCCACGATTTTACCATCAACGTCCAAATCCTTGGCTTTGTGCACAATGGTATGAGCGTCAATGCGCGTCTTCTCGAGGTATGAAAATTCACAATCGATGGTTTTTGCAACAGCTGAGGCACGATCAATCGCTCCTTTGTCCGGTGAAAGGATGAAGTCAGGATTGACAGTTGTCTGCAGGTGTTTTGCCAACTCTGGCATTGCTGAGGTAAATGCCACGGGTACAGGTAAATCTTCGAGGACCTTTGGAGCATGCAGATCAAAGACAATGATTCCGTCACAGCGGGAGGCAAGCAAGTGCCCGATTGCCCTTGCCGAGATCGCTTCACCAGGTTTGAACCTCTTATCTTGTCGAGAATATCCGAAATATGGGATGGCAAGGAGGGTTCCGGGGCCTACATCTTCCATTTTCTGAGGACCAATTTCTCGTAAATTTTCCAAATTGCCTCTGCGTACGTCGTTGATTGCCTCGAGCATGAGGAGGGTTTCCACGATCCCAGAATCTGGAAACGTGTTCGAAACCAGGACAACTGGTTCTTTGCGTACGGCCTCGATGACTTCACTTGGGATTCGAATGTATCCTTCAGAGTCAGGAAACCTCCGGGTTTCAAGCGAATGATGTTCCCAACCAAGCGATTCGGCCAGTTGGGTCGCCAGTAAGGTTGCGTTGCTTCCAGACAAGACGACCATGTTCTCCCCGTTGTGAATGCCAGCGACGGCCCTTCATCTTCTTTGCGAGTGTTCGAGGATCATTGAAACGGATCATTTCATGGCCTCTTTGAATCCCAAATAGGATTCAGTGGTCCAGTACAGACTCGTGGTTGAAGGTAGAGTGCGCGAGGCAGGACTTGAACCTGCGACCTCCCGGTTATCAGCCGGGTGCTCTAACCGACTAAGCCACCCGCGCAACTGTAGACCGGGCGACTCGCCTCCCCGTCATAAGATTGACGGCGCAACAATCGGCCAACTTCAACAAGCGTTTCTTCACTCGTTTCCGTTTTCCATCTCATTGATTGAGATGTACGACGGTAGTGAGAGGACCTTTTCGAAGGTGCGTGAAAGAACAACTTCGTCGAGGCGCTCCCGAGTTCGTGAAAACGCAGTGATCGGCACGCGTAGAGTTGCTTCAACTCCGAATTCCTTTTGGATGCTGATTCGAGTCTTGACAATAACGCCCTTGTACGTGCGCTTGACCTTGAAGAGGTCAGTGATCACGCCAATTTCTCGGCCTTGGTTATCAAGGACCGCGCGGTCAAGCATTTCGTCTGGTGCATACAATTTCTCATCGATTCGCACAGTGTCTCTCCATCGGCGTTGTAGTTCGCGCATGGACTTCGAAAGTTTCACAGTTCCATCCGTGCGGATGCTGTGGACCAGTTCTTTTGGAAGCGGCGCAAGTTCAGCTGGCTTTCGCATGAATTCATCAGCGACGCCTGCATCCACTTGAATTCGCATCGATCGAACTCGAGCTTCATTCGGGTGGTGTCGTTCACCCACAATCGTTCCTACTTTCTTATCGTTCACATATACATCCCGTTGGAGTAACTCCTGGATGTCGTATTTGTCGTTCGGCATTTTTTCCCATCTCCTTGTGTCGGGGTCTACCCGACTTATCCCCTCGTTCTCTTGAAGGGCTATATACTCTTTCCCAATTTGAAAGTGATTTCCAATTGCATTTGTCGTATAATTAAGTAGAACACCAATTGAAAATCGCCTAAAATTCAATTTTTGTCAGATGTCGTATAATTTTATTTTCAATAGGAGTTTCAGGCCTTATTGGGTTTCTCTCAGGTATGATCATCATCACCACTGAAAATTCCGCCTGGTGCCTGAAAATTTTCTATAGTTCAATTGATTTCAAAATGAATTTGCATTTTACGATATGGCGTTCTACGTCAAAAGCTTGGACGATCTGTGACGAAGAGGCGGTGTAAATTGTGTGTTTCTAAGTCTTGGCTCAACAAATTGTAAAGCAATTAAAAATAACATTTTTCAATTGAAAAATCATGATTATTGGGGGTTCACTCATGGCGTATAATTCGTTGATTTTTTCCATCTGAGGGATCCCATTTCACGATTGATTGATGTGGGTGGTCTGGGTGGCATGGCCATGGTTCAGCGACCGGTCATTCACTTACGGGGGCCGCCCACCTCGTTGATGGTCGGTTTGATTGAACGGTTATTGCGCACGTCATCAGACCTCATCATCGATGGCCCACTCCACGCCATGATCGTGCAACATTACGCAAATGATTTGCAGTACGGAGAGGCATCAGTGTTCACCTCAAGCCAACGAGCATTGTCTGAAGGGCACCGCGTCGTTATGGTTGGCCTGGGACCATTCAATACAGAACAAGAGGATGGCGTTGGGTTTGATGTTGATGGTGTCGAATTGATTCTTGTCACCTCTGCCGAACAGGTCAATGAAGTGAGTTTTGATTGGGTTGATGCTCATGTCGCAGTTCACGATTTGATGCCAATGCATCGGGGCGGGTCATGGACCCCCTCACTTCTTTGCCGATGGTACGATGCCCTTTCGAACGGCATGACGCCAACGATTGAACACGACGGCCAACACTGGTGGGTTGGCGAAATCGATGTCGCAGATGCTCTTGTTCGTTTGCTGATGAGTTCAACGCCCTTCCCCAAGGTCAGCAAGATGTCAGGTCGTCGATGTTGGAGCGACCAACAAACATTGGAGGAATTTGTTATGTTGTACAAGCGTACCGCTGCAGGTCAAAGTGGCTCATTTGGCGTCAGTGAACTCAGTGCAGCCCCATCACCGAACATCGAACTTCAACCGCTGATGGTTTCAGATCCTGTTCCAATGACCCTTGAAGAGAACAGAGCGCAGAGGCCAGACCTCTCCGCCATCCATGATGCCCTACATGCTGCAGATGGGGATGGCTGGCGTCCTCTTGTTCCTGTGCGTACAGCGATGATGCACTGCCTTGCTCACTTGCTTGAACCTCAAGCTAAGGTTTGAACTCCACCCACAGGGAGTGGTGTTAGGCTTGTGACATTACCCACGAGGGTCGGGCCCTCAGTGAACGTCCCCATGATGCCTGTGTCGCCGCTTGGATTGTGTGAAAGGGAAAGCCATGGTCGCCCATAAGCATCAATTTGCATGTCAATGAAATCCCCAAACCCGCCACAGCGTTCGTAGCCACAGGTTGGACTTGCATTGTCCAGTGGATCATCCGGAGCGTTCAGTTGAACCGTAGTGATCAGCGGATTTGCATTGAATGCGTCAGTGATGACCGAGATGTAGCCGTGCCACACTCCATCGCCCTCAGTTCCAATGTATCCAAAGGCCACCTTACCAGGGTCGCCAGCGATGACGACAGGGAACCCAGTCCCCTCAAGGTGACTTGGTCCAACCATGATGGCATCCGACCAGGTGTTTGCATCATCAAGAGAATAAGAGAAGTATGGCATGTTATCGATGCCCATCCACATAGCATACACGTTGCTTTGACTGTCCGTGTCAACCTGTGCTTCTTCTGCATTCCACGTATCTGCAGTTCCAGAGACTTCAGTTGGGAGCACGTGTTCAGTCCACGTCAATGCTCCATCCTCTGTTTTGTACATCGAATAACCAGATCCATCACAGCCCCTTTGGCCACGGTAGAAGTTTCCGTTATCAGCGCCGATGATGTGAGCAGAGAGCCCTCCACTTTGACAGTCGACGGGTGCACCCGGCAGTTCAGGGCCCCACGTGAGGCCACCGTCTTGGCTTTGCGAGCACAATGGTGCTGGATAGTTTCCATTGATGCAGAACACCCAGAGGGTTTCATGGAGGATGCCACCATAAGGTGAGGAGGCGATGGTTTGGTGGTCTTGAACTGAATATGAGGTGGCGACGGATGGTCCAAACCATGAATCACCCTCGTCATCACTCCACTCGACCGTCATGCCCAAGAGTGCATGCATATCGAACTTCATGATTCGATCGGTCCACGGATCAACATAGACATAGGGATCATTGGAATTTGCAACTGGCAAGACGGGGCCGTAGACATTTTGACACGTGAAGTCGCTTAAACTGGTCATTTCGATCATGTTGCTGCATTGGACAATTGCAGTGGAGCCTTGAGGTCCATTTCCATAACTCGAGAAGTAGATGTTGTCGGTCGACGTGATGCCCATCGTAGGTTCAAAGGTTGAATACCCAGTCCCATAGTAGGTGCCTTGGCTGTAAAACGGGATGTTTTCCCCATTGAGTGCCGAGGTGTTGTTCATGGCGTTGATTCCACCTGGGTAGTGGTACCACGTCGTCGGATTGAGCCCCTGTTCGAAGGCAAAGAAGCCACCATCTTCATCAGCAGTCTCTGTGATTTCATTGGCTCCAAAACATCCTGCAAGGGGTGCAGCACCCATCAGGATCGTCAAAAGTATTGCAATCTGTTTGTTCTTCATTGTTCATCACCTGGTTGGAAAAGATCGGAGCCGAGCAACGGCAACAAGACACTTGCATCCCCTTCAACACACACATTGGGTGCTTCAGGGCGCATCTTGCCCCAAGAGATTGCCTCGCGCAAGCGGGCCCCTGAAAGGCTACCATCGTGCTCGGGAGCGGTTGTAATGTAGACTGCAGCATCAAGGCCACCACGGTACTGATTCCACCAAATCACATGGTGCTTGGAGATGCCACCACCGATCATCAGTGCGTTTGAGACTTCAACATCCCACGTCATGTCGCTCATGACTTGTTCATCAGCGAGCGTATCAATGTGGAAATCTCGATGCTTTTGACGCAACATGAACAGTTGTGCTCCGATCGATCCGTCGGTGATTCCAGGAATGACGACGGGGATTTGGTGCTTGTACGCCCAGTAAATGAGGGAATCAGGAGTGCCAATTCGCTTGCCTAATTCCCACACGAGATGAATTGAGCCAAAGCCTAACCAAGCATCTGCTCCTGTTTTCCCGGTTTCCTTGAGGCGATCTTGATACATCTCTTCGAGGACCGGCGTCAGCACCTGTTCAATGATTTCACCGTAGGATGAATTGGGGACAATGACATTGCCCAGGCGCATCAAGGAATGTTCACCAAGTTCGATATCATCAAGTTCGAACGCCCCGTGATAGTAGTGTTTGTGTGCCCTCGCAATGTCGTGGTCAAGCATGCCGCAGGTGGTCGAAACGACGTTGAACATACGTTGCTTAAGCGCTTCAACAAAGAAACCCCTGGTTCCTGTGGCGCACAAGCAAGCAGGGAATGAAAGCCAGTTGCATACCTTCGTAGCGTCCCCCTCAACAGCGTCGAGTTCTGATTTCATATCCCGAAGGATATCCCGTGCCATGGCCAGTTTTGTTGCGGTAAATCCGCCCGCAGTCGCCATTTGGTCAATCAATGACCGCGGCGAGGCAACGTCATGAAATGAATAGTCCACGACTGGGATATCGAATTCCTCAGGTTGAATCGCCATGGAACGTCCACACATGGCCTCCACATGAACCTGCCCACAGGAGATTGATGCACACCCTACGGGTGTGATTACAACTGTTCGAGTTCGAAAATACGATCTCTGAGCCTTGCAGCTTCTTCGAAATCAAGGTTCTTTGCAGCGACCTGCATGGCTGATTTGAGTTCCTTCAACATGTCTTGAATTTGTTCTGGTGAGAAGTTTCTGGCATCAGATGGTTCATCATAAGCCAATTGGATATTTGAATTTTCAATTGAATTATTGGATTTGACTCCACTGCTTCCATCTTGGCCTTTACCAGAGGCCCACGCACCTGCTCCAAGGTTGAGCCGCTGTGCCCAATCGCCCTCCTTGCGTCCGCCCTTTTTGGCGACAAGTCGTCGAGAACCATCTTTCGAACTTGAGGTTCCTGCAATCAAGTCATCGAGGTCGGAATTCATTTTGGGCAATGCTTTGACGATGCCTTTCGGTGTGATGTTATTGGCCTCATTGTAAGCTTGCTGACGTTCACGTCGCTCAAGCGTCTGCGTTATTGCAGCCTTCATGGCTTGCGACATGCCATCAGCATACAAGATGACATGGCCGTTCAGGTTTCGAGCAGCACGGCCAATGGTTTGAAGGAGGCTGCGTTCGTTTCTCAAGAAGCCTTGACGATCGGCATCAAAGATGGCCACGAGGCTTACTTCAGGCAAGTCGAGTCCTTCCCTCAACAGGTTGATTCCGACAATCACATCGATGTGACCAATACGCAGAGCGTTGATGATTTCGGTTCGTTCAATGGTGTCAATTTCCGAGTGAAGATGATGCGCCTTTACGCCCATTCGGTTGAGGTATTCGGCCACCTCTTCAGCGAATTTGATGGTCAGCACCGTGACCAAAGTTCGCTCTCCTCGCTCGACTCGAGCGTTGATTTCACTCAACAGGTCTGCCATTTGACCACTGGTTGGACGAACTTCGATTTCCGGGTCAAGCAGGCCCGTTGGACGGATTTCCATCTTTGCAATGCCATCGATATGCTGCACCATGTGGTACAGGCTCTCGCTCTCAGGATGTTTTTTCTCTAAATCTCGTGGGCCAGCCCCACCGCCTGACTGGGCATGAAGCAGTCCTTTGGGGAGTGGTTGGCCGGTCAATTCGCACAAATGCCGCAACTCCCGCTCACCTGGGGTCGCTGAAACATAGACCATTTGTGGAATCAAGCTTTGGAATTCTGGAATCTTGAGTGGCCGATTGTCCGCAGCAGTTGGTAAGCGGAAACCAAAATTGATCAGGCTTTCTTTTCGTGAACGGTCGCCGTAGTACATGCCTCCAACTTGAGGCAGTGTGACGTGTGATTCATCCATGATGACGAGGAATTTCTTGGGATCGCCATGGAATTGCTTGGCACACGCTGCGAAGAAGTCCAACAAGCAATGAGGGCGTTCTCCTCGTTGCCGCCCATCGAAATGCAATGAATAATTCTCAATCGACTGGCAATGACCTATTTCTCGAATCATTTCCAAATCATACCTCGTTCGCTGTTCAATGCGATGGCGTTCAAGTTCCTTTCCTTCACTCGCAAAGTGTGCGATTCGATCGTCCAACTCGTCCTCGATTGAGACCAGTGCAGCCTCAAGGCGTTCTGGACTGGTCATGTAGAACTCCTTGGGATGAATCCAAGCCTCATCCAATTCATCAAGAACATCCCAACTCACAGGGTCGCACACCGACACCTTCGTGATGCCATTGAAATCGAACTGAATTCGCAAGGGGTCGTCACGACTTGGCATCCAGACATCGACGACTTCGCCTCGGACACGACAATCGCCACGAGTCAAATCTGTCGCGGTTCGTCTGTATTGAAGGGTGATCAGTTCATGGAGCAAGTCACTGGTTTCGATCTCTTGGCCGACATGGACTCGTACGTGATACTCGAGGAATGTCTCTGGTGGATTTAATCCATAGATGCATGAAACAGAGGAGACAATGACGCAATCTGGACGGGTCACAAGCGAGGCGATGGTTGCAAACCGCTCCTGTTCAATCCTCTCATTCACGGACAGTTCCTTCTCGATGTACATGTCTCGTTTTGCAAGGTAGGCCTCGGGCTGGTAGTAGTCGTAGTGGGACACGTAATAATCGACTGCATTCTCTGGAAAATAGCCAGCCATTTCATGGTACAACTGCCTCGCTAGGGTCTTGTTATGGCTGATGATTAACGTCGGAATGTTCAGCTCTTGAATCACTTGAGCCATAGCGTATGTCTTTCCACTTCCTGTGACACCGAGCAACACACATCGTTCTTGACCATTTTCCAATTGAGAAATCAATTTTTCAATTGCTTTTGGCTGGTCGCCAGACGGTTCGAATTCTGAGCGAAGCACCAAACGCTTCACTTCAGGGTTGAG
>Ga0208277_1000131_pt1 | contig 42448 bp, 47 predicted proteins | sample ETNtaG_5_FD_185782 | JGI IMG/M metagenome (GOLD analysis project Ga0208277, IMG submission 185782) | Marine microbial and viral communities from oxygen minimum zone, Eastern Pacific Ocean - ETNP201406SV205 (SPAdes) (version 2) | ecosystem: Environmental > Aquatic > Marine > Oceanic ...
CCTTTCTCCTTCTTTCTCACGTAGGAGTATCACAGGCGTATTAGAAGGTAAGACCTGCTGAACTCCAACTACTACCATTTCATTCATTTACTACCTCCAAAACTTTTAACTGGCATTCAACTGTTCTTTACCGCGTGCAATTTTAACTATCTCGTCTGCCAATTTCGATTCACCTCTTGCGAACTCTTCGTCGAGAAGTGCCTGATTGGCTGTAACTACTGAAGGGAGATTTCTGAACATACCCAAGTGGTCGATACCGTATCCAACGATGAAACCCTCTTGTAGAACAAAACCAGAGTACTCAACTTTTACAGGAAGTATTCGACGATCCGAACGATCGAAAAGCGTGCAGACCCTGACTTCTGCTGGTTCGTGAGTCTCCAAGTGGCGTCTGAGAAAATCTAGTCTAAAACCTGTATCTACTACGTCTTCAACTAGTAATACATTGCGACCTGAAACATCGATTCCTAAATCTCTTGTAAGTCGGACTCTTCCGGTGTTCTCCTGAAAAGACGTCAAAGCTAGGAAGTCTGTTTCTATTTCATGATTTAGCTTTCTAACTAAGTCAGCTAGAAAAGGCAAGCACCCTTTTAGCACACCCACGACAACATCACCTTCGCTCAGGTAGTCATCAATTTCAACGGCTAGTTCCCTTACTCTGGCATCAATTTCGTGTTGGTTTTGTAATAATTTTGGAAGATCCATCTCACCAAGTTTCTAGTCCATCTAGAGAGAGTTTTAGTAGACACTTGTGAATTTCTCTACCCAAAATGACAACTTCACCCAATTCTTTCCTAGCTTCGATCCTCGACTCTGCATCTCCACTTTTAGTTTTAGCTGAAAATAATTGCTCTATCACTCCTGCTTCTCTTTGAGCCGCTACTAGATACATTCGTAAATGTCTAGTCTCCATTCCTAGTTCAAAAAGGCGTTTTGCCGACTTTATAGTCAGTAGAGAATCCCCTTCGAAGATTTCCTTACTTCCCACTTGCCTGCCTTTAATAATTCCCAATTCGATCAACTCTTGAATTTTCTCTGTTGGGAGACCTGAAGCTCTAGACAGCCCGTCGATATCCAAACTGATTCCTGTAACCAAGGGAGCTTTACTGTCTGCTGCTTTTGTGTCCTCACTATTGCTTTCAGTAGTTGACTTTAGGTCTATAGCATTACGCTCCAGTCGTTCTTTTAAGGTTCCAAGTGGGACAAAATAATCTCTCTGTTGTCTAAGTATCCAAACCAATTGCTCCAAATCAGCAGTCGAGAACTTCCGGTACCCTGCTTCTGTTCTGACTGGATTGAGCAGTCCTTGGGATTCGAGATAACGGATTTTAGAAACGGTTAGATCAGGAAATTCCCCAATGAGACTTTCACAGACTTGACTTATATTGAATAGTTCTTGCTCTGACAAATCAGCATTCCATTAGTTCTGGGCGATTCCATGGAAAAAAACAAGTTTAAATCGTCCAATTTGAAGAACATCGCCGTCTGTTAATTCTTCAGAACGTATAAGTTCAGCATTCAAATAAGTGCCATTTAAAGATCCGACATCAGACACTCTGTAAATACTATTTTTCCTTTCAATCACCGCATGCTGCCTTGAGACAGTCACATCATCCAGGAAGATATCGACATCTTTTTCTCGCCCTATTGAGATTGACTCGGAATCCAGTGCATATCTGGAACCAGATCTGGGTCCAGATTCAATAACTAGTATTCCTGTATCTGCTTCAAAAATTTCTCTGTCTAACCGATGCGGGATTTCAGGTTCAATTTCAATCGCATCTGTCACTTCATCATCATTAATAATTTGAATCCCCCTATTGCTCTCGTTAACCCTCTAAGAGGGAGCGGTATGAGTCAGGATCTAGAAGTTCGCCAATCGGATCTGGTTGATCCCCACTAATCAAACAGAGCCACCCCTCTCCATACGGATCGTCATTTATCTTCCCAGGGTTTGATTCGAGATCATCATTCACCTCGGAAACTCTTCCAGGCAAAGGAGCAGATATTTCAGAAACTGATTTACTTGATTCAACTTCCCCTAAAGCTCCGCCTTTTTCTACTAATAGATCAATTTCTGGAAGGTCAACAAAAACAACTTCCCCAAGAGCATCCTGTGCATAATCAGTTATCCCTACACGAATAAGGCCATCATCCTCCATCCGGACCCATTGATGGTCCTCGGAATACATGAGATCATCCGGGATATTCATAAATTTGAAACTAGCGCCAAAAGCAGCATTTTTTATAATGGAGTGAATAAATTAATGGGGTTCAGGTTTTTTTATGCGAGTTTCCTTTAAAGCTTCAGATGCAAGAGGTATGTACATAAATGCAGCTAGCCATGAAATGATCAGTCCCGGAATCCCAGAAACATAAGCAAAAATTGCAAAAAATTCATTTATAGAAATTGATGATTCTCCTGCTAAAAAGGAAGGTACAGCAAATAGCATCGCAAAAGTTCCCGTTTTACCCCACCACAAAACATCGATTCTTCTGGCTCCAATCAGAGCTAAAGAAACAGTGGCTCCGCCAACAAGCAGCTCTCTGATAAGAGCAAGAAGAGCGAACCAAAGAGGAATTGAGCCGTCAATAATCAATGAAGGAATGGAAACTATAAGCAAAAGCCTGTCAGCTGTAGGGTCAAGGATTTTTCCTAGTTCTGAAGTTTGATTAAACCTTCTAGCTATCCATCCATCAACCCAGTCTGTGGCGCCGAGTACTGCTAAAAGAATTGCTGCAGCTGACCTGTTTTCCGCGCCGAAAAGAATCCACACAAAAAGAGGTATGCAAAGCAGACGCAGAACACTAATCAAATTGGGAACAGTGAAAATCCTGTCATTCATAATTTCAATCTACCTATATTAAAATACAGAATATCCACATGGCCACATGGCCGCGTTTGACCGAATTACTAATACTTGGAAAGCTAGGCTCCATGTCAACTATTTTTACCAAAATCCATTCAAGGGAAATACCTGGGCACATCCTTTGGGAAGACTCAAAATGTTTCGCTTTCCTCGATATAAGACCAATAAACCGTGGCCACACTCTGGTTGTACCTATTGAGGAAATCGACATGTGGACCGACTTGCCCGAAGAGACAACTTCTCACTGCATGAAGATTGCAAAATCTATCGGAGAGGCTCAAATGGAGGCTTTCAAACCAAAACGTATTGGGCTAATGATTGCTGGATTCGAAGTTCCTCATGTTCATTTACATGTAATACCGATTGACGATATGAGTCATCTAGATTTCGCGAATGCCAATCCTGATGTTTCAAACGATGAACTTTTAGCAGATTTAAAACATCTCAAAAATTTTCTTACATTGGTTGATCAATAATCAATCTGAGCCAGGTTTACGAATCCAAGTTTGAATACCTTCTGAATCGTAACGTCTGTCAAACCTTAGCTCTTTCATTTTTTCTTCAAACTCAACTAGTTCTGCATTAGTCCAAGACGCAATATTCCTATCGAAGATTATCGCGTCTAAATGTTTTAGTTCTTCGCCATTCGGCACAAAAGGAACGTCTATCTTTAAAACAAAAGAATTTTTACGCTCTGCAATTTCTGGATACAAGTTTGCCGGAGCAGCGACGCTCGCATCTGGCCCCAACCAAAAGACCGAGGTAACTCTCGCTATGTCAGTATCGTCCCTTCTACCCCATTCCCAAGGTTTTTCGAATGGAGATGACGCCGAATCACGAATGAAGAAAACAGTGGCTGTTAACAACAGGATGATCAATATCCTTCGGCCAACAAGAATCCGACTAACGCCTGTTGAACCCATTTTCATCAGTGCATAAGTTGCAGCAATAAAAACAACCGACAGAACAGCGATATCTTGCTGAGGGTTACCCATTAGTCCGACAGGAACATCAGCTATTAGGTAAAAAATAAGTAGAGGGACTGCCGGCAAAACATAGCGTAAATGTATAAGTGGCAAAAATAACACTGGAGCAATAATCAGGATTATTTGTTCGAAGTTACTCCGCACTAATAAATCCTTAAGTAGACCAAAAGGATCAGACAACATACCGAAGATCACGTCTAAAGATCCCTCTCCGAAATGTCGGAAAGCATCAAGATGAGGATAAGAACCTGTGCCAATTGAAGGCTGCACCCAGAAAGCCATTAACAAAAACCAAAGCAAACCAACAAAGGAAATGATCCGTCCGGCGGCTTTTTTGTTTTCTAGGATAAAAATTACCCCTATTGCCACTACTGCCAGCCCTAAATCTGCTCGTGATAGTAAAACAAGAAACAATAAACCCGAACTCGTTAACCACTTTTCATAATGACCCGCCAAATAGGCAGCTAGCAGAGCAGGAATCGCTATTGCTTCAGGATGGAAGCCAGCAAGATTTAAATTATGAATGGATGGATGAAGAGAGTACGCAACAGCTAGTACGACTGCTCCTCCAGTTCTTAAATTTGCGGGACCTCTAGCGATTCTCCATATAGGCACAACAGCAACTCCCAATGAGAGAGCTTGAATTGTCAACAGAAACTCTCCCGTTGGAAAAAGTCGCGCGACCAGCGATATCGGCCAAAATAACCATGCTGCTTGAATCGCAAAGATATTCAAGCCAAGTTGTGTGATCTCAGGTGACTCTCCTATTTCCATCAGATGTGATGCCTGCATATAGTAGCCAATTTGCTCCCCTACACTCAGGTCTCTGAATCTTGATAAAGAAAGAAGGGCGAGTGACAAACTAAGAAGAAAAGCACCGAACCAAGGAATAATGCGATCGGCTATTGGAGAATCAAAATGCGCTTGCCATCGCAAAAAGGTGATGTCTGCTTTTCTACGAAGACCGACCATGGTAGTCGTAACCTGTTCACTGGTACGCTCAAAACTTTTAACTCCAAATGCGCCATCTTCATCAAAAAGGAACTTTTTCCTATTCAATTATGCACGACCCTGTAATTGGACCTTCAGAACCCATACCTAAATCTATTTCAAGTTGATCTCCTGATGCACCACCAAATTTAGGTATAACTACATTTTCGACACCTTCCGGAACCTCAATTGTCCCCCTAACGGAAAGTACCTCCCACCCATCTGACTCAGCTGTGGGACTTTCGATAGTGAATCTGACCTTTTCAGCCCAACCAACACCGCCTTCAGGAAGTTTTTGCGGGTCGCTTCTCTGAGGAATGGCTATTGGAAGAATAAGAGCAGAACTACCTAAACACGTCGGGGTGACTTCGATTCCTTTAATCCGTGAAGGGCAATAAGTCTCGGAACCAGCATAATGAAGAACATCCAGCGGTCTCAGATTGCTTGTTGTTACAGAAACCATTATGCAAGATCCTGAAACCCAATCTTCCGGTCCCACAAGAGCGATCTGCCCTTCCCTATATTGAAAAACAGTCGCACTCAAAACACCTGGTTGAATTGGGAGAGATTCATAAGGAACATCGACCTTAATACGTTCCATCAATTGCCCTTCACCTTGTTGAACTGCCACGATTCGATCAGCAACAGCCACTAGAGCTGGCTCTGTTATTGGATTGAATAAGTTCAGGTGACTGCTGTTGTCGGATTCGACACTTTCAACGCTCGAAACTTCTGAGAAACGCAGACCTAAACCAACTTTTTCTTCGGTGTTTCCTGTTAAAGACTTAAGTCCAAAGAAAATTACAAGAATTACACCTACTCCTATTCCTGCTGCTATCAAGCGTCGAAATACAGCACTCTGGAGCTCTGATGCCACAGCCGCTTCACTACGCCTTTCAGCTCTAGATCTTGGTCCGAAAGCTTCTGATCTACTGCCACCACTCAATAAAGTCGCCCAGTTCTTTACAGTCTCTTCAGGGAATCGTAAAGCTAGCCGAGCAAATTCTTCCTCCTCGTCAGGTCCAAAAAGTAATAGAAGGTCATTTTCCTGAGCAAACTTGACTGGATCCCTAGCTTCAACAAGGTCACGGTCACCGGCAAGACGTGTCAAAAACTTCTTTATTTCCTCATCAGCTTCCTCAGGGGACCATTTAGACCCTGGTGAAATCTGATATGAAGCTACTGGTGACTTTGAAAATTTTCTTGCGCGGAAAAAAGTTTGTCTCCTAGCACGCGTTTCCTCTTCAGACGCTCCTGTTTCTTCGTCTGGTTCTTTAGTCAGTTCGTTTACGTCTTGCTCTGAACTATCTTCGTTTAGTTCGTTTTCGCTATCCGTATCACTCATATAGTCCTCTGATGTCTCATCAAGATGCTATGCAATAGACACTCCTGAAGTGAGTCACTTAAAAGTTTTTATCTACAATTCTTAACTTGACACTTCAATCGCAATACTAGGCATTAGTCTCGTCCGACGGTCGACATTTTAAGTATTTCAGGAGATTAAACCATGAGAATCGGAAGTATAAAAGCAATTCTTCTGATCTCTTTAGTGGTGTCTGCCTGCTCAGGGTCTGTTGATCAAACAGGAGAAACAGAACCCTTTGATAAAACGACTGACAGTGAAATAAACAAGAAAACTATTACCACAGTCGTTAAAACAACTGATGACTCCTCTTATGATCAATCGTCAAATATTGAAGAGGAATCGGCTGAACCTAATGAAAGCGTCAGTTATTTCAAAAACTTCTCGTCGAGTTTCTCTAACGAAATTTCTTCAATCGATCGAAATCACCCATTTCAAACTCTGGATTCATTTTGCACGCCTTACTTACCTGTTAAGGAAGAACTTGTTCCAGCAACTGTTGAAGTTAAAAAAGGTGACTCTCTAGCAAAAATAGCATCTAAAAATGATCTTACACTTTCAGAAATACTAGAGATAAATCAAATTGATGATCCCAATTTGATTTTTGTCGGACAAAAAATACGTGTAGGTGAAGAACTCCAAATAGGACTCGGCCCACAAGCTACTGGTCGAGGAATAACTGAAAAATCAATATCGATAGTCAACATAAAAACCCCAAAAGATGAGTTGCAGACTTTCGGCTTCGAAAATTTCGATGGTGATACGTCAGAAATATTTTCCACCTTCATAAAAATCTTAAATGAAGAATGCGGGGGTTTTCATGGAAGGAAAATCGAACTTGAGGAGATCACCACCTTCCCTTTAGAAGCATTTGATATAGACACTTCGACTTTAGGGACCATAGCTTGCCTAAATGCGACTAAGGATATCCCGTCTGTAATAGTGGTCGATATTTCTCAATTCTCTGGACCTCTTGAGGATTGCGTTGTTAATGAACAAAAAACTGCTTTGATCACGACAAAAGTTTCATCTAATCGAAATGTGACCTCCTCTGACAACAGATTACTAATTGATTCTTTTAGTTCTGAGCAAGCTTTATCTTTGATGCTCTTGCTCGCCGAAGAACAAGGACTGTTAACAGATAAATCCATAGCCGTAGTTGCTGATGACTCTTTAGGTAATTATGAATCTGTGATAACGGGCCTCGTCGAACCACTTCGAGAACTCAATTACAAAGCTGAATTTCATTTGATCAACTGTGAAGGTGGAATCTTTTGCAACACAGGAATAGACAGAGTTATTGATTCTTTCTTAGAAAATCCTCCCGATGTTGTCTTTCCCACGCTGAACCCTTTCTCACTACCTGAATTATTGACTCAGATGATTTCAAATGGTGTACAGAAACCCCAAATAATTCAGTCGGCCTTCAATCACCAAGATGATGAACAATCGACTAATCACATCTTCAACTATGGAGGAAGGCAGGCATCGGAATACTACGACGGGACTATAATTTTTTCACATCCGTATGTAGAGAATCAAAGAATCTTCGAGGGTCAGTTTTCACCTTTTGAAGAGATGTGTATAGAAGAATACTCACGTGTCTCCGATTTGGATCAACACTTAGTTGAGCCTAGAAGAAGCAAAATGGTCTTAAAAATCTGCTCGATAACTCGCTACATTGCCCGAACTCTCTTCGACGCTGGTGTTAATCCAAGTCGCCGTAAAATCCATGAAACCTTGTCGACGCTTGGGCCCGTTGAGAGCCCCGGGTTTTCGTTTGGTTCTTTTACTTTAGAAAAACAGACACGACCTTCAAAAATCCAACACATGGAATACAAATTCCCCTGCAGTATCAGTAAAGAAGCCGAAGGTAATAATTATTCGGGTTGCATTCTTCCTGTAGCTCCACCGAAAAATATTTCCACGAATTAAGGCCGAATTTCGTAATAAAGATTTGTTGGATCATCGACTTCATGTTGATGCAAAGAAGAAAACCCAGCTTCTCTTATCATGCTTGACAATAATTCCGGATTCAAACCTAAAGTCCCTAGTCCCAGTGTGTCTGTGTCCGACATTGCTGAAGATAAGCAGGTTGTAATCGAAGTTGCATACATTAATGCGAGGACTGGATTTCTTAGATTGTCAGCCCACGTAGCAGAAGATTTAATTTCTTTAACTAAAAGAGTTCCATCCTTTTTCAAAACACCATGGATTGCTTTAAGCGCAATATCAGGTCTTGGCATATCGTGAAGACAATCTAATGTCATCACAAAATCAGCATCTGCAGAATCAGGGATGCTCTCGGCTCCGAGATCGAAAAGTTCCACATTTGTGTATGAAGAAAACCTTTCTCGCGCCACTGCTATCGCTCTAGTGGATGGGTCATACCCAATAAACGTTGACGCTGGAAATACTTCGGCTAAAAGCTCTATTGCTAGTCCTGTTCCGCAACCCACATCAATGACTTTTGCCCCTTCTGTCATTTTTTCTTCCACGCCTTGTAATAACGGCAAGACTTGCGATACGAGAAGTGCTTTTGACATTGGTCCACACATGGCTTCTACTGCATGTTCCGAACCGTCTCCTTGGCCGTCGTAGCTAAGCCCAATTCCTGTCTTGAAGGCTTCAGCTATTCCATCTACGACTTCAATTGGTTTGAGATTTGCAAACACTGCAGCTGCATAAGTGGGTTTGTCTGATTGCGCTAAAACCGCAGCAGCTTCTGGTTCTAGTACAAAATTGCTCCCATCAGAAGTTTTGACTAGACCTGCGGCAGCGTTACAACGAAGCCATTCCAATACCCACCTCTCATGACATTCTGTGGACTTAGATAATTCTCCTGCCGTAGTACTTCCAATTCCATCCATCGCTTCATAAAGACCTAAACGATGTCCAAGATGTATGATCAGGGATACCATTTCACCTTGCTTGAACAGCCATGTGTCTAACGAGTATTTTAATAATTTTTCTTGATCAAGATCTTTACCCATTCACTCTCCTCCTCAGTCTTTTGCTATCCAAATTTTGCCATCTTTCTCGTAGCAAGGGATCACCTCAATATTCCCCTTTGGATCACGCCTACCTTTTATATTTTCTTTGCATCCCTCGCCTGTTGTTGAAAACCGCCAGAAATGAGTTGTACAAATAATTTCCTCTCCAACAACTGCACCTTCATAAGCAAGATGTGTCCATTGATGTGGACATCGTGCTTCCATGGCGCACAATTCACCTCTTTCTGTCCTCCATAAAACCAAATCCCGGCCTTCTAGAGAGGTTTCGATTATTTGACCGGTATCAGGTGGCTCTACATCAGTTATTTGATAGTTGACTTCCGACGACAAAGATCAGACATCCAAATATCTAGTCACAGCAAAGGCCGAGCCGATCATTCCAATCGCTGCTCCGATAACAAGTATCCAAATACTGGTATTCCATACAAATCCGTCTGGGACTGCGAATCCCCTGAAAAGAGGGACTGCTTCTGATTCTTGGAAGTATGCAAGAACCTTACTATCGACAACAAACAAGGCTGGAACTGCGAGTCCCGCCCCCATTAATCCATGTATGGTTCCCTCTAACATGAACGGTATTCGTATGAACCAATTTGTTGCACCTACAAGTTTCATAACTTCTATTTCGGTTTTACGACCTGAGATCGCTGTGAAAACTGTGTTTAAGATAAGCACCGCAGAGACCGCTACAAGAACTATTGCCGCTAGTAAAAGAGCTTGACTGACCCTTGTTGAAAAATCTTCTATTTGCCGAATTGCTTCTGTCGCAGTTGCAACCTCTTTAACACCGGGTTGTTCTGAGAATTGTCTTGCTAATTCCGTGACATTGTCTGCATCCGGGTCACTTGGAACAATCCTATAAGAGGGGGGCATTATTTCAGGAGTTACGCTCTCCACCAATTCAGGCTTATCGACAAAAAGCTCGCGGAACTCTTCATAAGCTGCAAATTTGTCAACATAGACATATTCATTTATTGCAGGGCTTGTATCAAGAACCTTTCGGATTGCTTCATTTTGGTTTTCCAATGCGTCCGCATTCATGAAGACAATAAATTCGACTCCTTCTTGGAATTGTGCTGTTGCCTGATTAGCACCTTCCCTTATAAGTAGAGACGAACCTACTAATGCTAAAGAAATAGCCACAGTTAAAATAGCAGCAAGAGTTAAGCTGAGATTGCGCCAAAGACTCACAAAAGTTTCGCGTATGAAATACCAGAATCGAAAAATCATCTCAGCGTAACCCTCTAATCATGAAACATATTTTCATTCGTACACTCCGCGCGATTCATCACGAACGAGTATTCCTCTATCCAACTCAATTACTCGACGTCTCATTGTGTCCACAATGCCACGGTCATGAGTGGCCATAACAACAGTAGTTCCACTTCGGTTTATTCTGTCCAAAAGCCTCATGATGCCCACAGAAGTTGCTGGGTCAAGATTTCCAGTTGGTTCATCAGCTAACAGTATTAGCGGTCTATTCACGAAAGCTCTCGCAATTGAAACCCTTTGCTGCTCACCACCTGAAAGTTCTTCCGGAAGTCGGTCAGCTTTTCTTGAAAGACCAACGAGTTCTAGAATTGCGGGAACTTGACGTTTAATAATTGGCCTAGGTCGACCTATGACCTCTAGTGCAAAAGCAACATTTTCTGTAACAGTCTTTTTTGGTAAAAGTTTGTAATCCTGAAACACATAACCGATATTGCGACGCAAGTAGGGCACTTTCCATGAACTAAGTGAGCTGACGTCTTTTCCAGCTACTAATATTTTTCCTGCGTCTGGGACTTCTTCTCTGTTTATTAGCCTTATAAAAGTCGACTTACCTGAACCTGAAGGGCCCACCAAAAATACGAACTCACCTCTTTGGATTTCTGCAGATGCTTCACGTAGAGCTACCACTTCCCCCTTATAGGTCTTCGTGACAGTTTCAAATCGAATCATTTTGACCCCTCATCACGTGCTCTCCATAAAGAAACTGAAGATGATCATCTCTTTCAGTCAATAAATGTCTCATAAAAATAACTTTCTGCACTGCGGAGAAGGTACCAGAAAGGGAGGAAGAATACATTTCATTGGCGTCTCTTCCTTCATTTATCTCGCTCTGTTCCAACGTAAATAAGCCTCAATAAATCCGTCCAGATCACCGTCAAGCACTCGCGAAACATCACCAATTTCAAAATCTGTCCTCAAGTCTTTCGCCATTTGATAAGGCTGTAGTACATATGACCGTATCTGGCTGCCAAAATCAACATTGGATTGCTCTCCACTTATTTCAGCAATTTGCTCATCGCGACGCTGTCTCTCAAGATCAAGCAGTTTAGCCGCTAGCATTTGCATCGCTTTATCACGATTCTGATGCTGACTTCTCTCGTTTTGACAGGAAGTAACTATTCCAGTGGGTATGTGAGTTATTCTTACGGCAGAATCGGTTACGTTTACGTGCTGACCTCCCGCTCCTGAAGATCTATAAGTATCAATACGTAATTCCGTTTCATCAATATCTATCTGCTCGGTAACTTTTTCGAAAAAAGGAACTACTTGAAAAGATGCAAAGGCTGTATGCCTTTTAGATTCCTTATTAAATGGCGAAATGCGCACCAGTCTATGAACACCTCTTTCACTTTGGAGGAAACCAAATGAATGGCGTCCTCGAACAATGAATTCAGCTGAACTGATTCCTGCTTCAGTACCAGGCGATACTGAATCTAATTCTATTTTTAAGCCCTTATTTTCAGCCCATCTCGTATACATTCGCAGTAGCATTTCAGCCCAATCCTGTGCATCAGTACCACCAGCCCCTGATTGAATCTGGCAGACTGCATCTTCAGCGTCATACTCTCCAGAAAGAAGACTTTGAACCTCCAGCGCGTCAAAGTCAATTACAGTTTCAGATATCAATCTTTCAATCTCATGATCCAAACTTTGATCTTTTTCCTCTGTCGCCATTTCAATTAAAGTCTCAGCGTCTTCTATTCGATTTTCTAAAGTCGAATAACGTTCTAAATCCTCAACTACTCTTGCTAGGTCAGTCTGCACCTGACGGCCTTTATCCTGGTCGTTCCAAAGGTCAGGGTCAGAGGACTCCTTCTCTAAGGAAAACTTGCGATCTTTCAGTTCGTCGACCTTTAGATATTTCTCTGCTTCACTGAGACGTTGACGGAGAAGAAGAATTTCTTCCGAAAAATCATTCATTTATAATTATTTCTCCTAAAAGAGGTAATGGTCAATTCCAATGATCGACTCTGATATCAACGGCCGTGACAATGTTTGAATTTACGTCCAGATCCACAGTGGCAAGGCGAATTCCTAGGAGTTGACTCTTTTTCATCCTTAATTTTCTGTTCAGTTATTACATTTCTGCTTTCTTTTACTTCAGTTGGAGCTCCTGCTGCCATCGCCACAGCTGCCGCTCCTGTCACAGGACCTTCAGGACCACTTGTAGTCACCTCTTCAGGCTTTCTGTCTTCGTTTTCAGAAGATGACAATTGAACTCGCATAATGTAACGGACTAAATCTCTTTGCAGGAGTTCTGTTAGCTGTTGAAAGAGTTCAAAACCTTCCCTTTGCCATTCAGTAGTTGGGTCTTTTTGTGCCATTGCACGTAAATGAATACCGTCACGCAAGTGATCCATTTCATAAAGATGCTCTCTCCACCTTTGGTCAATTATTCTTAACATGACCTGACGTTCAACTTCACGTAAAGTTTCCAGACCCAAATCTTTTTCCCTTGATTCGAAAGCTTCAAGTGCACTTTCTGTAAGAAATTCTTCAAGCTGTGAAATATTTTGAATCGAGTCAAAATCCCCCGAAGTAATACTGTTTGGCCAGTATCCATTCACTTCATTTAATAATCCAGTTAAATCCCATTCTTCAGGCAACTCTTCAGAACAAAATGTTTCAATTATCTCAGCGACAACTCCACCTATCGCCTCTAGTACAGAATCTCTGAGGTTAGCGCCATTTAAAATTTCATTTCGTCTCCTGTAGATTACTTTCCGCTGTTCATTCATGACTTCGTCATACTTGAGAACATTCTTTCTAGCTTCAGCATTTTTTTGCTCTACCGTGGTTTGGGCGCGCTCTATAGCTTTGGAGACCATTTTCGATTCAATTGGCACATCTTCAGGAAGAGTTTTGTCCATTACATTTTTAAGAGCCCCCGATGCGAAAAGTCTCATGAGTTCGTCCTCAAGCGACAAGTAAAAACGACTCTCTCCCACATCCCCTTGTCGGCCACTACGCCCTCTCAGCTGATTATCAATTCTTCGACTCTCATGTCGTTCGGTACCCAAAACATATAGACCTCCACTTTCAAGGACTTTTTCTCCCGCGGTCGATGGATTACCTCCAAGCATTATGTCTACGCCTCTTCCTGCCATATTCGTAGCTACTGTGACGGCGCCTGGTCGTCCAGCTTGTGAAACTATGTCTGCTTCGCGAAAGTGCTGCTTTGCGTTCAAAACTTCGTGGTTGATACCTCGTTTCTCAAGCTCACGTGAGATTTTCTCTGATTTTTCAACTGAAATAGTTCCCACAAGTACGGGTTGACCTTTTGATTGTCTTTCAACTATGTCACTAACTAAAGCCTGAAATTTCCCTGACTCTGTCTTATACACAAGGTCGGGGCGATCATCCCTAACCATTGGCTTATGCGTTGGAATTGTTACTACCTGCAAGCCGTAAATACCTGACAACTCAGCCGCTTCAGTTGAAGCTGTTCCAGTCATGCCTGAAAGTTTTTCATACATACGGAAATAATTTTGCAAGGTAATTGTTGCGAGAGTCTGATTTTCTTCCTTTACGGAAACCTTCTCCTTTGCTTCGACAGCTTGATGTATTCCATCTGACCATCTCCGCCCCTCTAAAACACGTCCCGTAAATTCATCTACGATTCTGACTTCACCATCGGTCACGATATAGTCACGATCTTTTTGATAAAGCTCCTTTGCCTTAATTGCAGCATGTAGTTGATGCACCAGATTGGATGAAACCTGATCGTAAAGGTTTTCGACCCCTAGGGCATTTTCAACTGCCTTAACGCCTTCTTCTGTAGGGGCGATAATACGCTTTTCTTCGTCGACGTCATAATGTTTATCGCGTTTCAGATTTCTAACTACAGTGGAAAATTTTTGGTAAAGCTCCAAAGCGTCGCTAGCCTTACCGCTGATTATCAACGGTGTCCTGGCCTCATCGATAAGGATTGAGTCCACCTCATCGACAATGCAAAAAGCATGACCTCGTTGACTGAGTTCGTCCTTATCTAAAGCCATATTGTCTCGCAGATAGTCAAACCCGAGTTCATTATTTGTTCCGTAGGTTATGTCTGACAAATAAGCCTGTCTCTTTTCAATCCGGTCAGTTACAGAAGGTACGACTAGTCCAACAGACAGTCCAAGCCATTTATGGAGTTGCCCCATCCACTCACTATCTCTAGTAGCTAGATAATCATTAACAGTGCAAAGATGCACCCCTTTACCTGTCAAGCCATTTAAATATGCCGCAAGGGTCGACACGAGAGTTTTACCCTCACCCGTTCTCATTTCCGCGACCCATCCGAGATGAAGTGCTATACCTCCCATCATCTGAACGTCATAATGTCTTTGCCCGATTACACGACGCGCTGCTTCTCTAACAACAGCAAAAGCTTCAACTAGTAAATCGTTTAGATCTTCGCCCCTCTCCAGTCTTTGTTTAAACTCATCAGTCTTAGCTTGGAGTGCATGATCTGACAATTTCTCTATTTCAGGCTCGAGAGAATTTATATCAGGAACAAGTGACTCAATGGCTTTGAGTTTTTTACCCTCACCACTTCGAAGAACACGCGATAAAACACTCATGATGATTAAGACTATCTGCTGGGATCTGAGGTCTTAGTCTTAAATCGCATCGCGAAGTAAATTTAGCTCTACAAGACGTTGAGGAGCATCCTCCACTGTGGTCCCTATTATTGCTGCCAGTGCCTGCAAATCGTCACGTCTAATAGTCAATACTCGACCGTTGAAATCTTGCCTTTTAACTTGAATAATTTTCAAGTAACGGTCTATCACTGCAGCTTCAGAAGCTTTAGATTCACTCAGCTTCGTCAAATCTATAACGATGCTTCGTTCACTTGTATCAACATCTGACTGAGAGTAAAAATTCGCGTCCAGTTCATTTAATAAATCTTCACTAGGTAGTAGTTGATCGACGGGCACATTGTAAAAATTTGCAAGTCTCTGAAGGCGCGGTACAGAGATGTCCCTTTCCGCCCTTTCATAGGCACCTAGAACTGACGCTTTGAATTCAGCCTCCGACCTTGCTTCCACCTCTTGCAATGACAGACGTTTCTGTTTACGTATAGAACGGATTCTCTCTCCCACAAAGCTTCGATATGCCTTGTCTTTATCTTCTAAATCCTTTTCCATCTACCATCTTCCTGTCAGCAACATCAATCATTTTATTACTCTCTGTGGTCAAATTATGTCGAAGAGTGAGAATTGTCATTATTTTTTCTAATAAACGACACGTCGAGTGGTTATGGAAATTTTTTAGGATCGATTTTGAAAGCAGCATGTGTAATCACTGATTTTAAAAATCATCCATGGTCCAAAGGAATTAACCTTGTATTGTCACTTTTAAGGATGGAATCAATATGAGCAAATCAACAATTGCACCATTATTTTTTGGGGCAATATTCTCAATAGCAGGAGCAATAATAGCCGGCGGATTAGTCGAAGAATGGTGGGCTTTCGCGATACTAGTACCAGCAGGTTCAATTGCTGGATGGAAAGTTGGAGAATGGATCTGATCTCAGCGAGGATCTACTAAAATTTTCAGCTCTCCGGAAGCACCTCCTGAAAGGCCAGAAAAAGCTTCACCTATCTCCGACAAAGGAACAGTTCCGGTATGAATAGCATCTAAGTCAATTTTGCTGTCTGCTACATACGACATGGACATTTCAAATTCTTCATGAGTGTAACCAAGTGATGCAAACACGTTTATTTCCTTACGAAGCCACTCGCCTGGTTTGGTGAGAGCATCCGAAGCTGCGAGACCTATCAAAGAGACAACTCCGCCTCTTCTTGCCAAATCAACTGCACTCTGAAGTGCGGGTGGAACGCCAGCGCACTCATACACAACATCCGCCCCAAGCCCTGCAGTAATATCTTTTATTAACTCCTCAGCATTTTCACCTGCTTCAACTGTGTAATCAGCTCCGAGGCCTGAAGCGATCTCTCTGCGAAGTGGGTCAGGCTCCACAGATATTAAAGTCCCTGCTCCAGCAACTCGAGCCCATTGAAGCGTTGTTAACCCAATTGGTCCCGCCCCTTGGATTACTACCACATCACCAAGTTTAGGTGGTGTGGAGCGGACAGCATGAAAACAGATGGTAGTGGGTTCTATTTGGGCGGCTTGAACATCACTAAGACTTGAGTTGGCAATAACTGTTCTCCAGTGGTTAACAGCAATCCTTGGAGCAAATCCGCCGTGAGGAGTGTCAAAACGGCCTGCTGCGACTACCGCTTCGAGTACTGTCTTGCATTTATCCATTTGACCGGCTAGGCAAGAAGCGCATGAACCGCATGAAGGTGGCACCCCTACCACAACACGGTCTCCTTCTTTGATCCTTGTCACATCATTTCCCGTTTTGCTAACAGTCCCAGTCCATTCGTGTCCGCAAATCGATGCTCGCATGGGCCCTGGTGTATTAAACCCATGAATATCAGTTCCACAAATACCGCACAGAGCAATGTCAACCACAACTTGGTCTGATTCCGGTTCAGGATCATCGAAGTCAAGAAAACTAACCGTTTCCCTTTCAGTTATTAATGCTGCTTTCATAAGTGGGCCGAGCGGGGATCGAACCCGCGACCGGACGATTATGAGTCGTCTGCTCTAACCACTGAGCTACCGGCCCAATGCAGTATTACAAAACAATCGCCAACTGCCTTAGTTCTGAGCAAGCAAGTACGATTATTTTTATGACTAATAGCCAAATACAGGAGTTTTAGTGGATTTCGAACGCCTAATAGAGGTTAAAGACTTAGATGCGATGGAAGTTCCAGAAAAGACAACGTCAGATGTGGAGCTCAGCGTCGTCATCCCGACCTTTAACGAGTCTTTTGGAATTTCAAATATTTTAAATTCACTTCATTCTTCTCTGAAAGAACTTCAAATTAACTTTGAAATAATTTTAGTTGATGATGACAGCCCTGATGAGACTTGGAGAATCGCAGCTGAACTAACAGAAGACCTGCCTGAACTTACTGTAATACGAAGAATCGGCACGAAAGGTCTAGCCACAGCGGTCATATGCGGATGGCACCATTCGAACGGTCGCCTTTTAGGGGTGATGGACGGTGACGGACAACACCCAACAGAAGTCATAAAAGACCTATTTAATGCTTTTAACGATAACGATCAAGAGGTTGCAATTGCCAGCAGGTATTTACCTCATGGCGGAATAAAAAAATGGTCTTTTTCACGCAGACTACTTTCCAGAGGGGCTCAAACACTTGGCCAATTACTTCTGCCTGGAGCAATAGGAACAATCAACGATCCGATGAGTGGATATTTTATTGTCAAAAGGTCAGTAATCACTGAAACTGAACTCGATCCCGTCGGTTATAAAATACTTTTAGAGATCCTCGCTCGTTCCCAGACAAACAAAATTCAAGAAGTTCCTTATGTCTTTCTTGAACGGTCATCCGGAAAATCGAAAGTAGCAGTAAGCCACTACATTTCTTATCTGCGACATTTGTTGAGATTGCGAATACAACCATTGAGAAGCCGTGCCCTTGTTAGATATCTTTTTGTTACAGCGGGTGCTTTGATTTTGGATGCAGCAATTTTCGTTTGGTTGTTTGATTTAAACAACTGGAACTTAACTAGGTCAGCTGCCCTAGCGGGCGAAGGTGGAATCCTATTCACGATCCTTCTTCATGACCTTTGGACCTTTGCTGGACGACCGGTAAGAACTTTAACTGACCGAATTAGGAGACTCGCAGGGGTGCACCTTGCTCTAGGAGCTTTGATGTTTTTGCGATTACTGGCTATTAATGCTTTTGTCAACTGGTTCAATCTGGGCCCTTTACTGGCTTTCTTCCTTACTCTTACTGTCGTCATGCCAGGCGGACATCTTTTAGGGTCTCGGTTCAGTTGGAGAAATATTCGCGTTTAAACTGAACACTGATGAAAAAAACAAACATTATAAAATTTGACTTGATAGATGCATTGTCACTCCCCCTGTTTGCCGTGACCATGATCGCCGAATCGAGAACACTTCAGAACAGGCCCAATTTGCGTGAACCGGGTGACATGGACCTAGCTTCGGAAGAAGAAATTTCTGGGGCGAATCCAAATCCAGACCCATTAGTTCCTGTTGGGTACGAAGCAAACGATACAAAAGCGAGCCTCAAGATGCTTGCTGGAAATATTACAATTAATACTCTTTTCTCTCTGTTCTTAGTAAAAATTTACAAATATCTTTTCTCTCATAGAATTTTAAATTTTAGAAGTCGGAAGCTTTCTTTTTTACTTGCGATGATCGGATGGGATTTCTTCTACTACTGGAGTCACCGACTTCAACACGAACGAAGGATTTTCTGGGCTAATCATGTAACGCACCATTCAAGCGAGCACTACAACCTTTCGACTGCACTTAGACAACCATGGTCAGGATTTTTAGTTTCATGGGTTCACATGCCCCTACCTCTTCTAGGAATTCCCGTTGAACAAGTTATGAAAGCAGGACAATTAAATTTGCTTTACCAGTATTGGATCCACACTGAGACCATTGGAAGACTTTCAAAACCGATAGAAAACATATTCAATACCCCTTCACATCACAGAGTTCACCACGGCTCGAACCCTCAGTACATAGATAAAAACTATGCAGGTATTTTCATTACCTGGGACAAAATTTTTGGAACTTTTGAACCCGAAGTAAGGAAAATTAAATACGGGCTGACAAAGAACATTAAAACTTTTAAGCCTTTGAAAATTGCTTACCACGAACTTAACGATTTGCTTACAGATATCCGTGAGTCGAATAATTGGAGAGAAAAAGCTTCACACCTATTTGAACACCCGAAGTGATGTTTTATTTTATGTACTAGGTAAACCTAAGTGAAGTTCTTCATGTCTGTATGAAAGGATCACTCTCTTTAAACTCATCTTCACTTTTAATTTTTTCATTTTCGTAACGTTCGAAAACTTGGGCAATTAATTCACCTATCTGCCCTCTTCCCTTGACCTCATCACTCATAGAAATTCTTTCCTGTAGGGCCGCCACTGAAAGTAGAACCGTTAATCCATATACAAGTTATTCAGCTCCGGGGGTGGGGCTCGAACCCACGACCAGCGGATTAACAGTCCGATGCTCTGCCAACTGAGCTACCCCGGAAGGAGAATGAAATAATACCAGTCAGTTAACCATACCTGTTGCTATTTGAGGACTAAATAGTAAATCTTCACAGAATACTTTTTATTTCAAGCTTCTGATTTTGCTATAAGCCAGGAGCGCAACTCGATTCCTTCCTCAATCTGGTGAATTCCTTCTTCATTTAGTTCCATCACAGTTCGTCTCAAATAGGAAATGTCCGCTTGATACTCTGAAAGCTCACCTGACTGGCGAGCTAAAGACTCGAGCTCAACCGCTTGTCGTTCAGCTGCCAATGAGAGAAGTCGCGAAAACACGCCAAGTGGTTCATCCTCTTCAGAGTCCTGTACTGACAATCGCCCAACAAGGTCAGATTCTTCCCCTTCAAGAAACTGGCTGGCTTCATGTAGATCTGTTGAACTTATTAAAGTCCCATAAACGCTCTCTGCTAATGGATCTGACAACAAGACAGGGTGCAACCACTCCGTCACTTCTTCAGGCTTATGGATAAGCATTCGAAGAGCCTGGAATTCAATGGTTAACCTTTCCATTTTCACAGGAAGGACTTCTCCAACTGTAATGCTTTCCTCAGTTTTAAAATTTTCTTGCGAAGCTCGTCGCCTAATCTCGTCTGCGCTTATTAAACATTTGTCAGCTATTTGAACTATGTATTGATCACGAATAAGTTCATCTGGATGTTGGACAATAACTTTCATGGCATCAATAGCGGCTTTTGCTCTACCTTCCTTAGTCTCGAAATCCCCCTTCTCTAAAACTCTGTCTACTCGAAACTGCATATGAGGTTTTGCACTTTCTACTATCCGATTGAGTTCATCAGGGTCTGAAAATGCGAGGTCCCCCGGGTCTTGCCCTTTGGGTAGATCGGCAACTTTAAAAAGTAGGTCGAACTCAGATTCCCATTCATAGACTTTCTCGGCGGCAGATTGACCGGCGTTATCAGCGTCAAATGCCAAAATCACTTTTTTAGCGAATCGCGACATTTTTCTTACGTGTTCCTTAGTTAATGCAGTTCCACATGTTGCAATAGCTCTGGAAATTCCCGCTTCGTGACAACCGATGACATCTGTATAACCCTCACAAACAACCAATTCATCAACCCTTCCCGCTTCTTCCTTCGCCCAATTTAGGCCATACAAAATCTGGCTCTTTGAGTAGATTTCAGCTCCGTCAGAAGTATTTTTATATTTAGGGCCTTCCCCATCTGGAAGCTTCCTCCCGCCAAATGCAATCGGATCTCCCTGTTCCGAAAAAATTGGAAATAGTATTCGATTTCTAAAAAAGTCGTATTGACCGCCATTTTTGTTAATCCCACCTAATCCAGAGGCAACTAAATCTTTATTTGAAATTGAAAGATGTTTAGAGAGAGAATCCCATGAGTCTGGTGCCCAACCAATAGAAAACTTTTCAGCTATATCCCCGCCCAACCCTCTTTGTTTGAGGTATTCACGGGCTGGCCTCGCTTCAGGGTTGTCCATGTCAATTAATTTTTTATTGTAAAAATCAACAGCTTCAGCTACTAGTTTGATTAATTCTTTTCTGCGGTTACGTGATTTACTTTCATTTTTGTCGGTATACCTGATCGGTATTCCATTTTGCGCCGCAAGCATTTCAACAGCAGCTACGAAATCAAGATTGTCAATTTCGCGTAAAAACTCAATTGAGTCACCTGTTGCCTGGCAGCCAAAACAGTAATATCTTCCAGTTTCTTGATTTACGGTAAATGAGGGGGTTTTTTCATTATGAAACGGACAAAGACCCTTCCATGAACGACCTACTTTTTTCAACTGAGTGTGCTGTGTAATGAGGCGTATTATGTCAGACTCTTCGCGGACTCTACGAATGTCATCATCCACAATTCCCATAGTCGAAACTTAGCAGCGTGTGAGAGTAAGTTGCTAAGCAACGTTGTCAGTTAGACGAAGAAAGCACTGCCTGTGCAGCCGCCAATCTGGCTATAGGTATACGAAAAGGCGAGCAAGAAATATAGTTAACACCTGCCTGAAAAAGGAATTGAATAGACGTAGGGTCCCCACCGTGTTCTCCACATACTCCTATTTCAAGCCCTGGGTTTGCTTTTCTACCTTTACTAATTGCTTGTTTTATAACATCACCAACGCCTAATACGTCCAGTGTTTCAAAAGGGTTAGCAGAAAGAATTCCTTCATTTACATACATGCCTATTACTCGACTTTCAATATCATCACGGCTGAATCCAAAAACCAACTGAGTTAGGTCATTCGTTCCGAAAGAGAAAAAATCCGCACTTTTTGCTATTTGCTCTGCAGTTATAGCAGCACGAGGAGTTTCAATCATGGTTCCTATACTTGGCCGTAATTCCTCCTCCACAGAAGCCACCTCTTCCTCAATCCAAGATCTAACTAAATCAAGTTCACTGACTTCTGAAACGAGTGGGACCATAATGTCAACATTAGGTTTTTTACCCATTTCCCTAACGTCTGATATTGCACCTATCAACGCTCGAGTCTGCATCCTGTACAACTGTTCTCTAAGTATCGCCAGTCTTACTCCTCGAGTTCCCAGCATGGGGTTATGTTCTAACCACTCATCCGGTGTTTCCTCTCCTAAAAATTCATGAAGAGGTGCATCTAAGAGTCTTACGGTTACCGGATTCGGTGCCATAGCAGAAATAACCTCACTGAGGTCTAAACGTTGAGCATTCATCAATTCATTCAGACTTTCTTTTTCCTCTTCACTTTCTTCGCCGGCCAGAATGAAACGTTGTATTAATGGCAAGCGGTCCCCCATAAACATATGTTCTGTGCGACAAAGACCGATACCCTCAGCCCCAAACGAAAGTGCCCGCTCTGTATCTTCTCGGGTGTCTGAATTAGCTCTAACCTTTATATGTTCTGAGCGAATCTCATCCGCCCAATCCAAGAGTATTTTAAGTTCTGGAATTTCTTCACTTGATTCCCGCAGCTTCATCTCTCCAGAAAATACTTCTCCTGTACTCCCATCCAGAGAAATATACGCTCCTTCTTCTAATCTATTTTCACCGATTTTGATTTCTGTTTCTGAAATTTCTAGATCAGAAACTCCTACCACAGCGGGGATACCCCAACCTCTCGCCACTACAGCAGCGTGACTTGCCATTCCACCCCTGACGGTGACTATTCCTTCTGCCATTCTCATTCCTATCTCGTCTGCAGGACTTGTTTCATGGCATACGAGAATTACCTTTTTCCCTTCATCAGTAGCGTCAAGAACAGAGTCGCTTGAGAAACAAACGACTCCAGTTGCCGCACCAGGACTTGCAGGTATTCCCTTTCCGAAGAGTTTCAATTCCGTTGAAGGTTCTGTCGAAGCGGCATTATGCATCAAAGACTCAACTAGCGAAGTTGCTACTGAAGCCACCGCGTTTTTCTTCGCTTCTTCAGTATTTATTGACTTGGCATTCTCAACTAAAGCTATTAACCAGTCAAGTGTGTGTTCATTTTCCATGATTACGACTATGGGATTAAGTATGACGATAAGTGTTGAACCAGTTCATTTATCGGAACACGATCTTGTTGCATAGAATCTCGTTCTCTCACCGTTACCGCTTTGTCTTCCAGAGTTTCAAAATCAATTGTTACACAATAAGGGGTTCCTATTTCATCCTGACGCCTGTAACGGCGACCAATTGCTTGCGTCTGGTCGTAATCACACATCCAATGCGGTTGGAGTAGATTCAACACTTCCTTTGAAGGTTCAATCAGTTCATCCTTTTTCGATAGAGGCAAAACCGCAACTTTGTATGGAGAGAGACGGTGATCCAACTTCAAGACATTACGAACTTCACCATTTACATCTTCCTCTTCATAGGCATCCATCAAGAATGCCATTGCGGTTCGAGTAGCTCCAGCTGCGGGTTCAATCACATGCGGAACATATCTTTCACCTGTACCCGAATCGTTGTATTCGAGTTTATTTCCAGAAGCTTGAGCGTGTTGGTTTAAGTCATAGTCGGTTCGATTTGCAATTCCTTCTAATTCATCCCAACCCCATGGAAAAGAGAACTCTATGTCAGAGGTTGCTCTCGAGTAGTGGCTTAGTTCATCTGAGTCATGGATTCTTAATCTCAGAGAGTCTTCTTTCATGCCTAAGTTCAAATACCAATCCATTCTCTCCTTGCACCAATATTCAAACCATTTGTCAGAATCTGCTGGCGGAACAAAATATTCCATTTCCATCTGTTCAAATTCTCTAGTACGAAAAACAAAATTTCCAGGCGTTATTTCATTTCGGAATGACTTTCCTATTTGAGCAATACCAAAAGGTGGCTTTTTTCTACTTGTATTTAAAACATTCGTAAAATTGGTGAACATACCCTGAGCGGTCTCAGGTCTCAAATACACTTCGGCGGCGGAATCAATTACAGGTCCTGCGTTCGTCTTGAACATCAGATTGAATTGTCTTGCTTCAGTAAAAGAAGCTTTCGCTCCGCAAGTTGGACACTTATCAGGATCTTCTAATTTGTCCTGACGAAAGCGCGACCCACACTCGCGACAATCGACTAAAGGGTCAGTGAAATTTGTTAAGTGACCCGATGCTTCCCATATAGAAGGCGGCGAAAGGATTGCTGCATCTAAACCAACCACATCTTGACGAAACTGAACCATAGAGCGCCACCATTGCTCTTTCACGTTTCGCAGCAACAAGACCCCTACAGGTCCATAGTCGTAAGTAGATCTAAAACCGCCGTAAATTTCTGCTGACTGAAATACAAAACCTCTTCGTTTTGAAAGGTTTACGACCTTGTCGAAAAGTTCCTCTTTGTTAACACTCATGATCGAAGCGTACTAGGCAACTGGGGCTCATCTTGGACTATTTTCTAAGTATCCATAACTCTTCGTGATCTTATTTTTCTTTCTAAATGAAACTCCACAGCTTCAGAAGCAATTAGATCTATTTCAGAAATAATTTTTACGTCCTTAACTTCGAGTGCTTGGTTCAATGCGCCTCCCAAAATCGCCCGCATTACAGCAATGGAGGTATCTGAAATGCTCTTCCCCCTTTGACATTTACTGCAAAAAACTCCGCCCTCGCTAATAGATATTGAAACAAGATTTTCTGTCTCCAAACATTTGACACAAAATCCCAATTCAGGCGCTAGTCCTTCATGGCTAAGCAACTTTAAATAAAATGCAGGGACAAGAATTGGGGGATTTTTTTCGTCTAATGTTCGCAGAGCCCCAAGTAACATCTTGTAACGATTTGGGTCCGGTGACTCATCAGGTGCCACATGATCTACTACCTCCAGCATTGAAGAAGCATCACCAAACAGGTCAGGATTAGATCTAATATTTTGAAAGCGATCTATCGTCTCCGCCTGCGTGACTATCCCCAAATCACCCTTACCTTTAAATAACTGCAAGGAAACATGGCTTGTTGGTTCTAATCGCCCACCAAATTTGCTTCGGGTTTTCCTTACACCCTTAGCCACAGCTCTAACTTTCCCGTTGTCTTCTGTAATGATTACGACAATCCGGTCTGATTCACCTAGTTTCCAAGTGCGTATTACTATTCCTTGATCACGATAAAGAGACATTCTTAACTTTCGCCAAGGCCGCCGAATCGCCGATCCCTGTCTTGAAATTCTTTTATGGCTTTAAACAAATCTTTGCGAGAGAAATCTGGCCATAAAGTATCACTAAATACAAGTTCGCTATAAGCCAATTCCCAGAGAAGAAAATTCGAGACTCTGGACTCCCCAGAAGTTCTTATTACTAAGTCCGGGTCAGGCATTGCGGGATTATAAAGATTTCTCTCTATTGTCTTCTCTGTGACTTTTTTGACTCCGGAATCAATCATCTTTTGAACAGCGTCAACAATTTCTGCTCTTCCTCCATAATTAAAAGCAACAGTGAAAGTCAAACCTGTATTACTTTCGGTGAGATCCTCGGCTTCTTTCATTCTTTTGAGAATTCTTTTTGGGACTTTCGAGTCACGACGACCAAGAAAACAAATCCTTACATTTCTTTCATTTAACTCCTCTTGTCGTTGGATAATGATCTGCTCATTGAAGTCAAGTAAAAACTGAACTTCTTTCGCAGGCCGTTTCCAATTCTCGGTCGAGAACGCAAATACAGTAAACCACTCGACTCCAATTTCAATTGCGCCCTCTACAACATCGAAAAGCGATTTTTCTCCTGCTGTATGTCCATCCGTTCTTTTTAATCCTCTCTTTTCCGCCCACCGACCATTGCCATCCATCACACAAGCTATGTGCTTGGGAATAAATTTTGGGTCTAAGTATTCTGGCATCACAACTTTGAAACTATCTTTTTAATAGACGTGCAGGAAACCCAACTAACATTTTGCACTTCAATATCCAAAACGGTCAAGTGAGCGCGGATGCTTTTGCCAGTCTTTTTCAACTTTCACTACTAATTCAATAAATGCTCCATCTTTCAGTTGTTTTCTAACCTCAGTTCCGACTTTTTTCAAAACTTCGCCCTTGTGTCCGATTACTATTCCTTTTTGTGAATTTCTCTCCACTAAGATCTCGCATCGAATATGTGGCCAGTCCCAGTCTGTTACCCTTGTTGCGATCGAATGTGGAAGTTCTTCACGAACTTCGTGAAGAAGTTGTTCCCTTACTAATTCTGCAACCCAAAATGATTCAGAAAAGTCGGTTTCCATATTTTCGGGGAAATAACGTGGTCCGGGAACAAGTTTCGTCTTGATGTGTCCTAATAGCTCTTTCACTCCTTCCCCTGTCGAGGCGGAGATTGGAAAATATTCACTAAAGGAGAAACCTGAAGCTTCATTTAGTTGAGTCAGTATTCTGCCGCTTTTAACTTTGTCGATCTTGTTAAGAACCAGAACAGTTTTTTCAGTTGGTAACGACTCAGCAATGAATCTGTCGCCTTTGCCGATTACTGAGTCTGCCTCTACGACAAAAAGGACTAAATCAATTTCTTTTAACGTGAAACGTGCCGTGTCATTCAATCTTGTTCCAAGAAGGGTTTTTGGTTTATGTATTCCTGGAGTATCGCAAAAAACAATCTGGAAGTCAGAACCGGTAAGAACACCTCTTATCTCCGTACGGGTCGTTTGTGGTTTGTCCGAAACAATTGCTATTTTCTTTTCAAAAAAAGCATTCAATAAAGTGGACTTCCCGACGTTAGGTCTACCCACTAAACTCACAAAACCTGAAACATGACCTTCTGGTGCTTCCATTGAGGAATAATTTTCTGAAAAGTTATCCATTTAATGCTCTGGTGCAGTGACTCTTACTTGTGTAATTCTCCTGCCAACTACTTTCTCAACCACAAAATGGTGTTCTGCTATATCAACATTTTCTCCTGCTTCGGGAGCGTGTCCTAAGGCATCAAAAATGAGACCACCCAGAGTGTCCCAGTCTCCTTCAGGCAAGACTCCTCCTAGTAGTTCATTCAACTCATCGACTGGCATTCTCCCGTGAACACGCAAACCTCCACCGATAAGTGGTTCTGCAAGAGCTTCTTCACTGTCGAACTCATCTACTATCTCCCCTACTACTTCCTCTATTAGGTCTTCTAAAGTCACAAGCCCAGCTGTACCTCCGTATTCATCGATAACGATCGCCAAGTGATAGTGATTAGATTGCATTTCGCGTAACAACAGTCCAGCTTTTTTTGTTTCTGGGATGAATTGTGGCAAACGTGCCAGGTTTTTGACAAGGGTTTCACCGTTCCCGTCCAGCTGAGCTTCCATCATGTCCTTTGCGAAAACCACTCCAACTATTTCGTCTAAATTTTCGCTACTCATTGGAACGCGCGAAAAACCATTCAAAACAGCGACTTCCATAGCAGCTGAAACAGTGAAACTATCAGGCACACTAACTATGTCAGGTCTTGGCGTCATCACCTCCCTAACTAAGGTGTCGCCGAAAGCCAGCACAGATTCGATCAACTCATGCTCATCGTCTTCTATCGATTTAGACTCAAGAGCTTTTTTAGCAGTTTCTAAAAGTTCGTCTTCGGAGACGACTCTGTTCTCGTTTGGTTTGAAAAATTTTTTTAATATCTTGCTAAACATCTTCAACTCTTAAGTGTTTCATGTGACGTCTGATCAGAGTTTTTTCCATTTCTTTCATTTCGACTTCCTCTGATTCTTCATAATGGTCATAACCCAATAAGTGGAGTATCCCATGTGTCAAAAGAAGAGCAATTTCATCTTTAATATCTAAACCCTTATCTTTTGCCTGCTCTGCCGCTACTTCGGGGCATATGCAAACGTCGCCCATGAGATAGACGGGATCGTCTGTTAGCGCATCTGGTTCATCTATTGGGAAAGCCAATACATCAGTTGGCCCTAATTTCGACAAATGTTTTTCGTTAAGTTTAGAAATCTCCTCTGTGTCTAAAAGAATCACACTCATTTCAAGTGGTCTTTTATTTGGAGCAACTTCTTCAACTACTTTTTTGGCAAATTCAACTAACAACTCTGGCCGTATTTCTTTACTTTTTACCCGTCGCTTATCTATTAAATCTATACAAGTTCCATCGTCGCTATCTGGTACTTCTTTGATCAAGTTACTTACTACCGCTATTTTTTTTGAATTGACTGTCGGCATTTTCATAAGCTTGGACGATGTCTTGCACTATTTTGTGTCTTACGACGTCCCTAGCTCCAAGTTTTACAAAACCTAAACCGTCTATTCCGGCAAATATTTTTTCCAACCCATGGATTCCACTTCGGCCTCCGGGAACATCCACTTGACTTGCGTCGCCGGTAACTATTACTCGTGATCCGAAACCAATTCTCGTTAGGAACATTTTCATTTGTTCCGGTGTCGTATTTTGAGCCTCGTCAAGGATTATAAAACTGTTGTTAAGAGTTCTTCCCCTCATGAAAGCAAGCGGTGCGACTTCTATTTGGCCTCTTTCAATTAATCTTTCTGCTTTTTCTGGATCAAGCATGTCGAAAAGTGCATCGTAAAGAGGTCGGAAATAAGGATCGACCTTTGCCATCAGGTCTCCTGGTAGGAAACCGACTCTTTCGCCTGCCTCAACAAGTGGGCGGGTGAGAATAATACGATCTACTTCTCCTTTTTGCATAGCACTGACTGCTAGAGCTACCGCTAACCAACTTTTTCCTGTTCCAGCTGGCCCTATGGCAAATGTGATTATGTTCTTACTTGCAGTGTCCAGATAGTTCTTTTGCCCTGAAGATTTAGCTCTAACTGGCTTTCCTCTTGCTGTAATAAGTAACTCTGTCGTTAATATTTCAGACGGATTCTCGTCTTCTCGGACCATTTCAATTGTTTTTTTAAGAACATTCACATCAAGAGGAAGTCCTCTTTCAAGCATTCTTGTCATTTCACGAAATATCTGCTCTATCAGATTTGCATTTTCACCATCAATAGCGATCTGATTACCACGAACATGAATCTTTGACTTCGGAAAAGAGGTTTCTATTATCTGTAAAAGCTCGTCGCTCTGCCCTAATAGCTCTGGCATAAGCTCATTCCCGGGAAGGTCGAATCTAACTTTTGTTTCCTGCATTTGAGAGATTCAGACTATCTGAAAGAAAACTTTCAGCATCACTGGGTTTTTAATATTAAAGATCCAATAGCCAATTTATTTTTTCCTTTTCTTCTTTTTTGACTTTCGTGCGATTTTCTTCAGTCTCGAGCGTCCTTTTTTTGATTGTTGCTTCTCAAACTCTGCTAAGACTCTAGGACCGGCTTCGTTTATCACATCTTCTGCTGCATTCAATAATGCTGAGATGCTCTGATCCTCTCCTAAGCTCGATGGTTCTTCTGGTGTTTCTGGTGTTATCAGGCTGCCATAACTCCAATTTACGTCAACTCTTCTTTTTTCGAATGCAACACAATTCTCTGGGCATCGCCAAGGCGCTTCAGGAGCTTTATCTAAATTGCATTTTCTAACAGTTTCCCCGTTGGGGTAGCTTCTACTTTCAAATTGTTTACAGTCTTCCCGCATCGGCATATAAACAGTATGTCATTTGAAGTGGCGTTAGTAATTTATTTAACCCACAGAGCCTTCCATTTGCAATTCGATCAAACGACTCCACTCAACTGCATATTCCATTGGGAGAGTCTTAGTCACTGGTTCAATAAACCCATTTACAACCAACGATGTGGCTTGATCTTCTGACAAACCTCTGCTCATCAAATAAAAGAGTTGCTCGTCAGCTACTTTTGAAACGGTTGCTTCGTGACCAATAACAGCGTCTGAAGTTCCGACCTCCATGTATGGATAGGTATCTGAAATGCTTTCATCATCAAGAATTAACGCGTCGCATTGAACATGGCTTTTGCAACCATAGGCGTCGTCTTCCACCCTTACCAATCCCCTGTAACTAGTTCTTCCTCCGTCTTTAGAGATTGACTTGGAAATAATTTTTGAAGAGGTTTCGGGTGCTGCATGAGTCATTTTCGCTCCAGCATCCTGATGTTGTCCTGAACCTGCATATGCCACTGATAAAACTTCGCCTGATGCTTTTGGTCCTGTCATGACAACTGCTGGATATTTCATCGTTAGTTGAGATCCTATATTTCCATCTATCCACTCCATGCGACCCTCTTCTTCAACCACAGCTCTTTTGGTAACGAGGTTATAAACGTTGCTTGACCAGTTTTGTATTGTCGTATAAGTAACTCTTGCAGATGGTTTAACGACTATTTCCACTACCGCAGAGTGCAGTGAGTCTGTCGTGTAAACAGGGGCTGAGCAGCCCTCTATGTAATGGACCTCAGAACCTTCATCTGCAATTATCAAGGTTCTTTCAAATTGGCCCATGTTTTCTGCATTAATTCTAAAGTATGCCTGGAGTGGCATTTCAACCTTCACGCCTGGTGGAACGTAGATGAAAGATCCCCCGCTCCAAACTGCAGAATTGAGTGCGGAGAACTTATTATCGTTTGGTGGTATCACTTTGCCGAAATATTGCTTCAGAATCTCTGGATTCTCACGCAGAGCAGTGTCCATATCTGAAAAAATTACACCCTGTTCTTCTAGGTCTTCGCGGTTTTTATGGTAGACAACTTCTGATTCGTACTGTGCAGTAACACCTGCTAGATATTTTCTCTCTGCTTCAGGTATTCCTAATTTTTCATAAGTATCTTTGATCGAGTCCGGCACATCTTCCCAATCGTCGGAAAGCTTTTCAGTAGGTTTTATATAGTAATAAATGTCGTCAAAGTCGATCCCATCTAAATCTCCGCCCCATGCTGGCATGGGCCTCTTTAAAAACCTTTCATAAGATTTAAGTCTGAAGTCGTGCATCCATTTCGGCTCATTTTTCATTCCGGACATCTCATTTATAATTTCAGAGTTAAGGCCCTTTTTTGGTTTGAAGATGTAGTCTTCTTCGTCACTCCAGCCAAGCTGGTAGTTACTTAGATCTACGCCTATTTCACTTGAAGTCACTTTTTCACTCCCGCTGGGTTAAGCACAATTTCTCCTATTTAGATAGTAACAATTATCAACAACTAATGCTAAGAAAGTAATAGGAAATTAAGTTTCTATTCACTCATCAGTCTTTGTCTGTCCAACCAACCTAAAAGAACTGCAATAGCTCTTGGGTCGTGTCTCAAATGATGCCCTGCCCCCTCTATCAATCTCATGTCTGTATTCCCATGAGCATCTGAAAGGGCTCTGGCCTCTAAAGATGAAACCACATCGTCTTCAGTTCCATGGACTATAAGCACGTTCTTCTCATGGAGTTCAGAAATAGAAGACTCAGCAGAAATTTGTTTCAGTTCTTTCGCCCATGAGTCAAAATCTTCTGGGAAATCATTATCAGGAATTACGCCAGCTCTGCGCGCATGTATAAGAAGACGTTTTGGTGAAGCCGCCCATGCAGACCAATCCGCTGGGGCTGCAAGTGCTCCCACACCTTTTACTTTTGTTTCTTGAGCTGCTGCGCAAATAGATATTGCCCCTCCGCTTCCAAAACCAACTAACCATATTTCTCCTACTCTTGAATGGTCACCAAGTTCTGCAATTGATGCACGAACATCTGTTAACCAACCGCCGAGACTGAAACACCCTTCTGAGGCTCCAGTCCCTCTTAATAGTGGAGCCATGGTTATGAATCCCATTTCGGAAGAAATCCTATTTGCCAGTTCAGGCAAGGTTGCAGCTGAATTTGCACCACCACCGGGACCTTCTGGGAAACCGTGAATCAATAGAACAGATGGAAGAAGTTCCTCGGTTGACTCAGGAACCTCAAAATGTGCAACTAGTTCCAACCCTTCGGAGTCGAAATGATGCTCATTAGTCATCTATAGAAGACTTTCTGCTAACAATTGCCATTGTTTTATAGGTAACCCATTTTGGAATTCATGCTGTTTTGTTTGATCTACGACTAGTTGGACGCAAACGTGATCTGCTCCAGCTTCAAAATGCTCAATAACTTTGGATGAAACTGTTTGTATATCCCCCCAAGGTCTTATGGCGTCTAATAATCGGTCGCTACCCCCTTCAGTCAGGTCATCTTCGGTGAAACCTATCCTCAAAAAATTATTTCTATAATTTGGCAGGTCAAGATAAATGGATAGATCTTTTCGTGCTAGTTCTCTAGCTTTTAAAGAGTCAGTTTCTAGAATGACCGCAACCATCGGGGCTAAAAAAGCGTCTTCTCCCATTATTTCACGCGCCATTGCCGTGTGATCTGAAGTCACATTGTATGGATGAGCACCCCAAGTTGATTCTGCAGCAAGTTTCAGAGCTTTTGGCCCTAAAGCACCAATACAGATAGGGGCTTCATCCTCGGGTGGGAAAGCCCAGAAGGGAGACTTTTTTATGTTCTCTATGTAGCTACTTAAATGTTCTAGAGGTTTTTCCCAACTGTGACCACGAATGACCTCCACAAAAGGTCCATGACTTACACCTACTCCTAGTAAAAATCTTTTAGCAAATGCTTCAGAAAGTGTCCGCGTGGCACTGGCCATCGCCAAAGCATCACGAGAATAAATGCTGGCGATTCCTGTTGCTAGAACAATTTTCTGTGTAGCCGAAAGTAAAAGACTTGAATGCACAAATGGGTCACGCCCTGCGGTTTCAGGAATCCAAATGGTACCAAAACCCATTTCCTCAATTTCGCCCGCCGCTTCACGAGCCCTTCCGGACGGAACACCATCTAATTGATGTGTCCATATTCCGATTTTCCCTGGATCAAGAGCGACTCTGTCCATTTTACTAGTCAATTCTTCTAAGGTTTTTTATGTAGTTCGGGCCTCTGGCTGTATAGGAAAGGGCATTTAACATATTCGCACCTTCAGCTACTACCCCTTCTCTAACTTGAGCGGGCACCCCAAGAGCCATTGATAGAGGTGGGACTTCTTGACCGTTTCTGACAACAGCGTTAGCTCCAACTATCGAGCCCCTACCAACAACTGCGTTGTGTAATACCACCGCTCCGACCCCCACCAACGCTTGGTCTTCGATTCGACATCCTTCTAAATGACACAAATGACCCAATGTGACGTCATCGCCAACTGTAGTTACGACTTGAGGGATGCAATGTATTACTGCGTTGTCCTGAATCGAACTTCGAGCACCGATTGCAATCTTGCCGTCATCACCTCTGATCACTGCATGCGGCCAAACACTTGACTCTGCTCCGATGATCACATTTCCAATAATTACTGCCTCCGGATGCACATAAGCACTCGGATCTATCTGAGGTTCGAATTCCCCTAGAGCATAAATAGGCATTTAATTACTCCGATACTGACCGTAGGAACCACCTAAAAATAACAACGGCGATCCTGTTTCCATAATCTTTGCACCTAAAACCTGCCCAGTTACGAACCAATGATCGCCCGCCTCTACAACACTAAAGAGTGAGCAATCAATACTAGCCAAACTACCTTCAATGGCAGGCAACCCTTCTGCAGATTCATACCAAGGTATTACTTCCCATGGGTCGTTCTCTTTCCGAAAAAATGCATTCGCTACATTCTCCTGCTGATCCGAAAGGACATTGACACAAAATTTATTTTCGTTCTCCATCTTTTTCCATGTGTTTGAATCTTTACCAGGCAAGAATCCAACCAAAGGAGGTTCCATAGAAACTGAAACAAAAGAGCCAATAACCATCGCTTGAGGTCCTTCAGAGGAAGAGGAAGTCACCAGAGTGACTCCAGTTGGGTACCTGCCAAGTACTTTTCTGTACTCATTTCCATCAATCAGTTCTGACAATTTTCTTCCTTAAATATTTTATGCAGTTAAAAAAGGTTAGCTCAGACATTCAAAGACCCCGACCCAGAGAGCACATCGAGAAAGTATTGTGCGATAATTGAAGCATGAGTTCTCATTTACTTGATATGGAAAGTAAAGATATGGTTCTCGCTGTTGTAAAGAATGACTGCCCTACATGTCAACTCTTAATCCCGACACTTGAGAGCTTAGGGAAAGCAGGAAAATTAACTGTTGTAATGCAGGACAAAATGGATTTTCCTTATGAAGCCGACTGGCTCATAGACGATAGAGAATTAGAAATAAGTTGGAATTTGAACCTAGAGTTCGTTCCCACTCTTTTACATCTTAAAAATGGTGAAGAAGTTGAAAGAACTGTCGGCTGGTCACGCAAAGAGTGGCGTAAAATTACTGGCGATTCGACTCTTGGGGACGACCTTCCAGAATTCAAACCTGGTTGAGGTTCTCTTACTGTTGATCCCGGGAGAATCGACCAACTTAAATCAAAATTTGAAAATTCAGAATTCAGTTCAAGACAAGTTGAGATTGCCATACAAGAAGATACTTACGAAGCCATGTTTGATAGGTCATGGACTGACGGCCTGCCAGTAGTGCCACCAACTACTGAAAGAGTAAGAAAGATGCTAGAGGGGACGACTAAGTCGCCTGATGAAATAATTGTTTCAGTTCCTCCGAATTTAATCGAATGCACTGTCGAGAAGATCGCAATAAATGCTGTAATGGCTGGCTGTAAACCTGATTATTTGCCTGTAGTTATCTCTGCTCTGGAAACTATCTGCACTGAAGAATTCAATATGCACGGAGTTTTAGCCACAACCATGTCGGTCGGACCGATTTTTGTCGTAAATGGACCCATAACCCGTGATATTGGTATGAACTCCGGAATAAATGTTTTGGGTCATGGAAATAGAGCTAACAGTACTATTGGTCGAGCCGTTCAACTAGTGGTTCACAATGTTGGCGGTGGCGGGCCTGGTGGTATAGATCGCTCGACTTTAGGTCACATGGGTAAACAGGGTTTTTGTTTTTCCGAAAATGAACTCTCATCATCATGGCCATCACTTGCTGAAAGTCGTGGGTATGACTCTTCACAAAATGTCGTAACCGCTTTTACAGGTGAAGGGCCACGACTGGTAATGGACCAAAAAAGTAGAACACCTGAGTCGCTTATACGTACGCTTGCCGAACATTTGATTTCATCTGTCTCATCAAGAATTGTTGTCGGAATGGATGCAATGCTTGTTTTGTCGCCTGAACATACTTCTAGATTCCACGAAGCCGGATGGAGTAAAGAACGTTTCTTGGAAGAAATCGCTGAGATAATGATGATTGACACTGACAATATAATTGCAGGATCGGGTGGTATTGAAGAAGGACTTCCGGCAGAGATGAAAGGAATGAGCCTTCCTAAATTCAAGCCCGATGGTCTACTACTTGTCCAGGCTGGAGGGCCTGCAGGACTATTTTCGGCAATAATTGGAGGGTGGCTTAATGGTCCATCAGGAAGTGAACCTGTCAGTAAGGAGATTTCAATATGACGAATGAAAAAGTTCTTTTAGACCCAACTTCTGAGAGTGCTCCTGTGGAAAGAAGCCTGTCAGAAAGACCCGAAACAATGAATGGTTTAACAGTTGGATTATTAGATATTTCTAAAGGTCGCGGGGACATTTTTTTGAATCGTCTTGAAGAAAAACTTTCTGATGTTGGAATAAAAACACTTAGGTTTAAGAAACCTACTTTTACTAAACCTGCACCTGTGGATCTGCGCCATGAAATTGCTACCAAATGTGACGCCGTGATCGAAGCTTTAGCTGATTGAGGTTCTTGCACGACATGCAGTGTGCATGACATAGACGATATTGAAAGAAGAGGAATACCAGCAGTCATGATTGCTTCCGCTCCTTTCGAAGATGCCGCTCAGAAACAAGCTGAAGCTCTTGGACTGGATATTTCACGAGTTTTTGTACCTCATCCTGTTCAAGATAGAACAGACGACGAAATGCATGAAATGGCCGATCTGGTATTTAATGAAGTTTTGGATACTCTCACCAGATGACAAGAAATGTTGCTGTAGCACCGGACACGAGACCGGAGATGTACAAAATGATGTGCGATGCCGTGGAACGCTCTGGCGCAACATTGACTGATATCGAAGATGCAGAAGGTTTGATTTGGGCAGATCCTGCAAGGCCGGAACTTTTTCCTGAAATAGCAGAAAAGGCAACTTCGCTCGAATGGATCCAACTTCCTTACGCTGGCATTGAACCCTTTGCCAGTAATTTAGATCCCAAGTGGCGTTGGACATGCGGGAAGGGCGTTTACGCTCCCGCTGTAGCTGAGACAGTCCTTGCACTCGCACTATCCTTATCCAAAAATTTACATGGCTACGCAAGAGCAAGCGAGTGGTCTGGTCCGGTTGGTCGCTATCTGCACGGATCTAACGTGACCATTCTTGGAGGCGGTGGCATAACCGTTGAACTTTTGCCTCTCCTTGCCCCATTTGATTGCATCACAACAGTAATTAGAAGAAAAGATGAGAACCTGGCGGGTGCCACTTTTACTCACACACCTGAAAAACTTGAAGAAGTTCTAGAAACAACTGATCTGCTAATTCTTGCTTTGGCTTTAACGCAGGAGACTAAAGGCATTATTGACAAAAAGGCTCTGGATTTAATGCCGTCTCATTCTCACATAGTTAATGTTGCCAGAGGTGGGCACATAGTGACTGAAGATTTAATTCAAGCGTTAAAAGAAGGAAAAATTGCCGGGGCGGCTTTAGATGTTACAGATCCTGAACCTCTACCGGCCGATAATCCTCTATGGTCTGACCCTCGTTGCATTATCACTCCACATATCGGCAACACTCCGGAAATGGGTTTAAAACTACTCGATCCTTTTATAGAGGAAAATGTCCGACGTTTTATTAACAATGAGGAACTTTTGGCGCCTGTTGATGTAGAACTGGGTTACTAATTGGGTGCTTGGGCTGGTTTTCTACTGGCAATAGTTTTTGTTTTTGCGGCAGTTAGTAAATTTCGTGATCCAACTGCGACAGAAAAGTCGATTGCCTCTCTAGGGCTTCCTTTTCCTAAATTCTTAGCCTCTTTACTCCCAACTGTAGAGCTCCTCTGCTCCGTTCTGTTAGCAATCGATCCACGTTCTGGTGGGCCTTGTGCTGTGGCTCTGTTGGTAGCTTTCACCACACTTATCGCAGCTCAAATCCTTTCAGGTAACCCTCAGGACTGTGCGTGCTTTGGCTCTTGGTCCACTAAACGAATATCTTCTTGGGATTTATTAAGAAACCTCCTTCTGATAGCACTCGGTGTTTTAGCAACACTCGACTGAACTCATCGTTATTTGGGCTGATACCTTCACAGGAGAGACAGGACAAAACTTTTAAGGAGGGTCACTCAAATGGATGGTTTGATGATGGATGTTCCGCTTTCTCTTAATCACATATTCGCCCGAGCAGAAAAACTATTCCCTGAAAAAGAAATTATCACAGCAACTCCTTCTGGTAGGGAAAGATTGAGTTACGGGGACTGGGCTAAACGTACACGACGCCTTGGCGGAGTATTTGATGACCTAGGAGTAAGTGACGATGGTCGTATAGCAACTTTCGCTTGGAATAACTCAAGGCACCTGGAGTTGTATTTTGCACCCTCATGCACTGGGCGTGTGGTCCACACATTAAATCTTCGGTTATTCCCTGATCAACTTACATACATAGTTAATCACGCTGAAGATGAGGTGATTTTTATAGATCAGTCGGTTGCAGGTTTAATTTGGCCTCTAATGAACCAATTCGAAACTGTGAAACATGTCGTTCTAATGGATGATGGGGCCCCAGCACCTGACCCTTCAGAAGTTAATGCGAATGTTCATGACTATGAAGAATTACTAGAGGCTGCTGATCCAGTGGATTGGAAAACAGTCGAAGAAAACCGTGCTGGATCAATGATGTACACATCTGGCACCACAGGAAATCCAAAGGGTGTCGTCTATTCCCATCGTTCTATGGTTCTACACACATTTGGCGTGATGATGGCGGACAGCGTAGGGATAAACGAGAAAGACGTTCTAATGCCAGTTGTTCCAATGTTTCATGCTAATTCTTGGGGTATTGCTCATGCAGGGGTTGCAACCGGTGCAAATCTGGTGATGCCTGGTGCAGACCTCTCCCCTCCCGCTTTAGCAACTCTCATAGAAGAAGAAAAAGTCACAGTAGCAGCTGGGGTTCCTACTATTTGGATGGGTGTTTTGCCGGAACTTAAAGGCCGTGATACCTCTGCTCTGCGTTCAATACCTTGTGGAGGTTCAGCTGTTCCTAAGTCTCTATCAGAGGGATACAGAGAACAAACTGGTCTGCCTCTTTTGCAAGCTTGGGGGATGACCGAGACAAGTCCAATCGCTGCTGTTTGTAATATCAAATCAAGCCTTTCTCACCTTGATGAAGAAGCCAAAGCAGACCTCCGCACGACAGTCGGGCTCGCCGTGCCAGGGGTTGATTTCAGAGTTGTTGATCCAGAAACCGGAGAAGAGCTCCCTTGGGACAGCGAGTCTCGTGGCGAACTTCAAGTTAGTGGACCGTGGGTTGCCAAAACCTACTACAACGACGAGAGAGCTAACGATTCCTTTACCGAAGATGGGTGGCTTAAAACTGGTGACGTAGCAACTGTCGATTCAAACGGTTATATCAGTCTTGTTGACAGAACTAAAGATCTAATCAAATCAGGTGGTGAATGGGTAAGTTCAGTCGAATTGGAAAATGAAATCATGGCCCACCCAGAAGTTCTCGAAGCTGCTGTAATCGGGGTTGCTTCAACAAAATGGGGTGAGCGTCCTATGGCTTGTGTCGTTCGTTCTGAAGATTCCCAGATTTCCTCTGAAGACATAATCTCTTGGCTGGATGACCGTGTAGTCAAATGGTGGATTCCTGAGCGTGTTGAATTTATAGACGAAGTGCCTAAAACTTCAGTTGGAAAATTCTCCAAAAAAACACTTAGAGATCAGTTTTCAGATTTAATCGTAGATTGACTCACCAAGTGCAATGAAGGTGTTTGATCCCATTTATAAATCCACTCATCAATCTGTCAGGTTGCTCGGTGGCAACTAGCCCAGGAATACTTTTTCTTATTTCCCTCAGCATGACGGTTATTTCACGTCGAGCTAGATGTGCTCCTAGACAGAAATGCGGTCCTGGGGCTCCGTAGCCGAAATGATCATTTGATTGGCGTGAAATATTAAATTCATGGGGATTTTCAAAAACTGACGGATCGCGATTTGCAGCCCAATAATAAAGACTTAATTTGTCCCCTTCTTCAAACTCCTGGTCACCTATACGCACACCATCTCTTGTTGCTGTCCTTCTCATAAAGATCACAGGGCTTGCCCAACGAACAATCTCTTCAACAGCTTTTGGTGCCAGATTCTCAAAATCATTCCAGAGAATTTCTTTTTGCTCAGGATTTTCGGTCAGCAAGTGCAATCCCCAAGAAAGTGCGTTTCTAGTCGTTTCGTTTCCTGCCACTAGTAAAAGAATAAAAAATGAAGCAATTTCCTCTTCTGAAAGTTTCTCTCCTTCTACCTCTGCATATAAAAGAGCAGAAGTTAAGTCGTCAGTCGGCGTTTTGCTTCTTTCTTCGAGCATTTCTTTCATAAGAGCTGCAAGTTCAAATGCCGCACCCATTATTGCACCAATAATGTCAGTGCCTTCTGGCGTGTATTCAACATCACCCGCTCCCAAAATCATGTTTGACTTATCAAAAACAAAGTCGACTCGATCCTTTGGAACACCCATCATTTCACAAATGACTAAAAGAGGCAGCTGAGCAGCTACTTCAACTACAAAATCACATTCGCCTTTTTCAAGTGCGTTCATGATTATTTTTTGTGCAATCCGTTCGACGGAATCTTCGACTGCTGAAAGTCGACGTGGTGTAAACCCGCTTGAGACGATACTCCTAAGTCTTTTATGCCTCGGGTCATCCATATTGATCATGGATCCAAAAAAATCGAGCATTTCTTCTGGAAAATCGACTGTGCTCGTAGCCCCCTGACCACTACAGAAATCTTCTGGTCTTTTACTTGCTTCTGCTACATCTGAATGTCTGACTAGAGAATGAAATCCTTTTTGTTCAGAAAGCACTCCAAAGATTTCTTCTGGTAAGTCAAAATAACGGTAAGGATCCTCCGTGCGCAATAGATCAAAAGCTTCTTCTCTGTACTCCAATGGCTTGGACCAGAATTCTGGACGAGCTAGGTTAATTTCTTCAATTTTCATGTTTTTGATCTTACGCCAAACTTCATTCAATAAAAATTTGGAAATTTATATGTTGGGTTATTGTTTTTAGACACTCAACGTGCCATTATTTTCTTGTCGCTCAAGCCCAGATGAGGAGAGGCTGTGGAACTTTTTAATGACTGGATGGGAATTTCCGGCGGAGGCCAAGCACTAGGTCGTTACGCCCATTATCTAGGTGGTATCACTTGGATAGGCCTGTTGTACTTCTTTAACTTTATACAAGGTGCAGCATTTGGTGAAATGAGTGACGGAGCTCGTGGCGAAGCACTACGTAAGATTACTTGGCGAACACTTTGGTGGTTCCGCTGGGCAGCAATGCTTACATGGGTATCGGGAATCTGGATATTGGTACATCAGGAACTAATTCATGATATGGATTACTGGCGTTCAGTGCCTGGCATGGGAATTGCCTTTGGTGCAATTCTTGGAACCACGATGGCTGCAAACGTTTGGATGGTTATTTGGCCTGCGCAGAAAATAGCAATCGGATCCTCAGTTGCTGTGAGTGAAGGCGGCGAAGCCGATGCTGAAGCTCCGGCAGCTGCTAAAAGGGCCGGTCGTGCGAGCCGAGTCAATACTCTTTTTTCAATTCCTCTTATTTTCTTCATGATGTGGCCTAGCCACTTCGGACTTAACTTTGACAGTCCAGAAGGGGGCACTAGGGCCGTTTTGTGGATTGTCTTCGCTGTTATTTGGCTAGTGATGGAACTCTCAGCTCTTGGCAAAATCGGGGGCTATGACAGCAAGATAAACGCAGTTGTTTTAGAAAAGCATCAAGACACAATCAAGTGGGGCTTCCTCATAACATTGGTCCTTTACCTTCTTTTCGAAATACTCGCCTAAAGAAACAGACTTTAACTAACTAATAGTTTTGCTTCCATACCGCTGGTTCTATGACCGGCTATATCGCAGTAGAGGATGTATCTACCAGCTTTTAATTCGATCTCTCCAAAAGCTGTTTTTTCGTCCCCAACCTCAAGTTTGAATTCATCCTCCATGCCTTCTATAACTAAAGTATGAGATTGGAAACCATCTAGCAGATATTCAATCTGTACTAGGCCTTCCTTTGCTTCATACATGTCAGCATCAAATTTCTGACTGTCATAAGTTGTGACACGAACTACTCCGTCCATGCTTGGAGCAGCTGTCTTTTGTTCTGCACTACCTCCACATGAGATCAACAATAGAGTGGCCATTATTGTTCCGGTATATTTTCTGATTTTCATGACTCTCCTCGTTTCATCCATCACTTAAGACTAACAATGAGTCATCATTAGATAATGATAAAAGTGTCACTTCTTGTTAATCCTTTGGCCGGTAAGGGTAAAGCAACTTCTATTGCCAAAGAACTAATAGATTTTTTAAACGAATTAAATGCTGAAGTAGATCTTCTAGTGCCAGAAAATCGCGATGAAGTTATAGCTGCAGCAAGCGATGCAATCAATTCTGGAATTGATCGGCTTATCGCCGTAGGTGGTGACGGTTTAATTCATCAGGCTGTAAACGCACTCGCTAATACCGACACGCCGCTAGGAATAATTCCAGTTGGCACCGGAAATGACTTCGCTAGATCGCTAGGCCTAAATTCTGGTGACTTATTTGAACAGACAAAGAAAGCCATGGCGCCTCCTATAGAAATTGATTTAATCAAATGCGGCTCAAACTATGTTACGACCAGTGCGATTTGTGGTTTTCCTGCTGCTGTAAATCTGCGCGCCAACAACCTACGTTTCCCTAAAGGTTCCTCTAGCTATACATTTGCTACTCTTATAGAACTTCCTTTGATGTCGCCTGCTTCTTACAAACTGAAGCTCAACAGCGAGAGCCTCGAAATAAAAGCTGCTGCTGTAATTGTTGCGAATTCTGCCTATTTCGGTGGTGGGATGAAAATATGTCCTGACGCTGAAACATCTGACGGTCTTTTAGATGTCTGCATAATTGGCGATGTCGGCAAGTTTGATTTATTGAGATCGTTCTTAAAGGTTAGAACTGGTGACCATGTCGATCACCCTAAGGTTTCCATTCACAAGGCTTCTGAAATTGAGATAACCGGAACAGGAATAATACGTGGAGATGGTGAACAACTTGGCGAACTTCCAGCAAAAATTACCCTTCAAAGAGGTGCGATAAAAGTAGCGGGGGGTGACAGTCGTCCACCCGGAAGAGGCTAATGTGTGTTCATGAGTAAATTTCGAGTCGAGATCACTTACTGCCTTCCTTGAGACTATTCAAGCTATGCCGTGAGCACAGTTAAAGATTTATTGACGAACCATCAACAAGTAATAGAAGATGTTCGATTAGTTCCAGGTGGAAGTGGCATCTTTGACGTGACAGTTAATGATGAATTGATCTATTCAAAA
>Ga0208277_1000132_pt1 | contig 42414 bp, 33 predicted proteins | sample ETNtaG_5_FD_185782 | JGI IMG/M metagenome (GOLD analysis project Ga0208277, IMG submission 185782) | Marine microbial and viral communities from oxygen minimum zone, Eastern Pacific Ocean - ETNP201406SV205 (SPAdes) (version 2) | ecosystem: Environmental > Aquatic > Marine > Oceanic ...
GGCTTTCCGTGGGTCATTTTAGACGCTACCCCCCAGATACAAATGTCGGATGTTTCAACTGTCGATTCATCTTTGTTCAAAGACGTTGAAGTCGATTAGGAACAACGTTGCGAAAAGAGAGTATCTTTCTTCAAGGGTTAGATTCTTGTCAAAGAATTGTATTGAAAAGTTATCTGCCTGTGTGAAAGCCATTTTCATGAAACCTTCGTACTTCTTGGCAATTGATGCAACTACAATGCCGTTTCTAGTGACATCGAATTTGATTCTACCGAACTGGAATAAACTGCTCTTAATTGAAAACTGATTGACTCCTCCTACTGAAATTGTGTAGTTCCTAGCGATCAAACCAACGCGCTTTACACGACCTACTTCTCCCATTCCTTCAGTGTTCTTTCCAATCGCTACCATCTCAGAGAAAATAAATCTGAATGGCTTGTCAATTAATCCAATTTCTTGTCCTTGCATGTCGAATATCTGTAACTTGCAAGCCCTAGCACTATTGAATATTTGACGTAGAATAAATCCGCCGGCGCCTCCACTAACTTCTGCTACTGCGCCTAATTTGTGTCCAGTTGGACCAAAAACATCGTATTTGTTAGATCCTTCAATTCCAAGAAGTACATTGCCCATTTCTATAGCTTGTTGGACGATAATTGCATCCTGCATCAACATCTGTTGTAGTTGAGGGTTCATATTACTCGCAGAAATCGTTTCTTATTCAATTTGTTGCAAGAAAATTGCTAGTGGCAGCAGCGAATTCCTCTTTGCTTTGCTTACCATGCATGATGCTACGGATTTTCTTAGCACTAGGCAGACCTTTTGTGAAGGAAACCGCATGACCGCGCATCGATTTTAGTTCAAGACCCGTAGTCTGTTTAGCCAACTCAATGTAACGATTCCAACACCAACGACGAGTTGCAAATTGCTTAGCGACAACCGACTGGCTATGCCAATCCCCATCATAGGCTGCTATCCAAGGAAGGTCTTCTTCTTCCATCCACCCAAGACCGACTTTGATTTCACCAAATACGGAAGGGCGTCCAATAGCTCCTCTTCCAACCATTAATCCAGCAGCATTAGTCTGACTAAGACAGGCTTTGGCTGATTCCGCACCAACCACGTCTCCATTTGCAATAACTGGGACTTCTACTGACTCGACAACTTCGGTAATGTAGTCCCAATCTGCAACACCAGAATATCTCTGTTTGAGTGTTCTACCATGTACACAAAGGCGCTGTATTCCAACTTGTTCTAAGTCTTGACAAATCTCCTTAGCATTGAAATTACCTTGTCCAGTACCCAGACGCATCTTTGCAGTAACTGGGATATTGATCCTATCAACAACCTCTTCACACATCGATACTAGGTTCTGTGGCTCGCCCATTAATGCAGCACCTGCACAAATTTTGGTAATCTTAGGAGCGGGACACCCAAAATTAAGGTCTATAATATCCGCACTATCTTGAAGCAACTCAGCTGCTAATGCCATATCTTTGGAAACTCCTCCGAAGATTTGTGGGATGAATGGATTCTCATCTTCACAGGTTTCCATTTTTCTCCAAGACATTGCAGCATCACGAGTTAATGCTGTCGAGTTGGTAAACTCGGTAATCGTAAAATCTGCACCGCATTCTTTTGCAAGGAGTCTGTATGGTAAATCAGTAACACCAGACATTGGTGCTAGAAAGATAGGACGCTTTTCGCCTTCCCATTCACCAGGTTTAGGCAAGATGAATGAACTCATCTCATCACCCTATAGGGGAAGTTGTACTCAGAAAGTAGATTCCCAGTCTTCAAGGTCTTGAGCCTCAGCCCATGCCTCGTCAGTGGTTTCGCCACGAGCCTTCAGTACTTCACGAGCAAGAATCCAGTAAAGTAGGGAAAGAGATTTGCGACCCTTGTTATTTGCAGGTAGTGCTAAGTCGACATTTCGTAGGTTGTTATTAGCATCACAGATTCCAACGATTGGTAGTCCTGAGTTCACTGCCTCACGTAGTGCTTGCTGGTCAGCAGCAGGATCAGTTACGAACAACATATCAGGCTCAACATATGAGCGTAGAGCAGGGTTGGTCAAACTTCCAGGAATGAAACGGCCTACACTAGCGTTAGCGCCAATAGCCTCTGCGAACTTGCGTGCTGGGCGCTGTCCGTATTGGCGAGCACTGACTACCATGATGTTAGCAGCGTTGTAACGATTCAAAAATTGAGAAATTGCACGGATTCTGCTGTCTGTGATATCGATATCCAACATGTACAGGCCATCAGCACGTACCTCTTGGATAAACTGTGCCATATCAGCGCTCTTCTGCTGAGTACCAATGTTCACAGCGTGTGTCTCGTAGGTCTCACGGTCGATGAGAAGTTCAGTCATAGTATAACTCCAGCATTCGGGCCACTGTCCACCCCTAAATAACCACTTCGCCAAGAAAATGAAAGTGCAAAGGCGCAGTGTAACGATTTCTCTATTCATACATGTAGGGATAAGTTTGATTGCAAGCACTCTACTCGACATACAAGCGGGGAGGGATATTTTGAGCATTGAGACTGGAGAAAAACTTGTTGTCGCAGAAGAAAGCGATGATGGGTTTTGGAGAGATATTGAAAATAAACCTCTCCCTGTTTCTGCTAGCGATCTTGAACGGCATGCATATTGCCCTCTATCTTGGTCTTTAGCAAGGAAAGGAAAATCTGGTCGTGGAGAAGCCATCTCTGAAGGTAGAATAAAACATGCTGAAATTCACGAAAAGATTCGTAGTTTCAAGGAAAAACAAAATCAGTTGAAAAAGGCCCTGATTATCTGGTCATGGTGGTTTACAATCGTAATTATTTTCATATCTGATGCTATAATTTTCACCAATATTACTGATAGTCGCACACCGGTAGATTTCGCACGTTACCTAACTATTCTTGCGCTTATTTGGCTCATAGTCGGCCTTTTTGCAATATATTTACCTTGGAGAAAATGGACTGGTTTCTCAATCAATAACTCCAATAATTTTGAAGAAATTAGTAGTCTTGATGATACTGCAATTATTCCCGCCCTGGAACCTTTCGGATTTATTGGTGGTTGGGGCCAAGGAGGTAGAGTTGAAGCTGGTTTGTTAATGGGAGCCACCATTTTCGGTCTGCATGCAATTGGGTTGATGTGGGCAGAGGACAAGCAACAGGCTGGTTTTATTCTGGTTACAGTTGCGATGATTTGGACATTATTGGCATCATGGCAATTACAACGTGCACTGCTTGCGGATAATGCCTTGGAAGTTGCACGTATTGATGCAGGATTAGAAGAAGATATCGACATTGCATACTCTGATGACGATGCAACTGCAGGGGTACTAATCGATGAAGATACTGGGTTGAGAGGAAGGCCTGATCAAATAGTGATTGTAGAGGGGGAATTTATTCCGATAGAACAAAAGACAGGGAAGATTCCTGATAAACCGCATAAATCCCACAGAATGCAACTATTGGCATATCTACATTTAGTGGAATCTACAACAGATAGAAAACCACCATATGGCGTACTAAGATACGGTTCTGAAAACCTACATTCAATACAATGGGATGATGAGGCAAAGCATTCTTTGTTCTCTGCTGTAAAAGAAGTTCAAAGGCTTATGACTGAAGGTGGAGCGGAAAGAAATCACAATCGTAAAGGAAAGTGCCAAAGTTGTTCAAGGCGTTATGCCTGTGATTCAAGTTTAGTTTAGTCATAAGTACAGATGCCTTCTTCGTTAGGATATTCCCAGCATTGACTTTCTATCTTGACTTGAACTTTGTATGAATCCTTAACAAGACCTGCAAATTCTTCACCATATCCTATGGCTTCTACTTGTAAACTCCAAGTTCCTTCTGCTAGTGGTTGTTGGAATGTAGCTGTCATTTTCCTCTCGGATTCAACTGCCTCTTCAGTCCATATTTGCTCGCCATTGGCGTCATAGAGAGTTGCTCTTACGAATCTTGCTTCTGTTAAAATCCCCAGAAACTCTTCAATACCTACACTTTGGAGTTGTGCTTCCATATAGACTCTGATTTCAATAGTTTCTGAAACCACTTCAAACTCCTGGACTTTATTTCCATCCTCGAATATTGAGTCTGAGTCGGTAGTGATGAAGGTATGATTTAGCTGAACGCTATCTGTAAGAGTTTTGAGTTCAGGGGGACCTCGTAAATCCTCCATAAATTCTCTAGCAGGAACGAGTCCAATACATCCGATGTTGGATGCCATAATAATGGCCAACATGATGAATGCAGACATCGCTCTTTGAGGTCTCATTAGATGCTGCTGTGGAGAACTAAGGTATGAACCACTCGCCTCGATGGGTTGAAGGATAAATGTCACTTCGACCTATTTGCCTGAATGAAGTCAAGAGGGTCAGCCGAGCTTTCGCGATGACGAACCCTGTGAGTACTGACGGGCACTAAATCATTCGAATTTAGCACCGCATGTACCACATTCGTTAGCATCTACTGGGATGTCGGCGCCACATGCGCCACATTCTGCAGTCTTAGCTTTTGATTTCCTTCTTACTCCACGGCGTCTCTTATTCGCTGCAGTTGCAGCGGCGACTGGATTAACTTCGTCATCCTCATCTCCTAGAGAGAAATCCATGGCATCTTCAGGAAGAGCGTTGCCTGCTAATGAACGGTCTTGCACTCCCATTCCGATACGTACTTCATCTCCTGGGAGAACGCCCTCTTCACCAGTAATCTCAAACAATCTACTTCGAATTTCTGCATCACTAGCACTTAACTCGCTACCATCATCTAAGTGTGCTTTGACATCCTTGTCATCGAGAATCGCATCGATATCGTGCCCTTCGAATGTTTCATCTATGGACTTGAGAGTTGTAGTAACTGTTGCCAAAGCCTCTTCATCGTCCATTTCAAACTCTTCTTCGGCAGCGACTCTGCGATCATATGCTGCTTCTACTTCAGCCTCAGCCTTTGCGATATTGTCATCCCAATGCCCTTCAAGGTCGTCAGCATCGTAACCAAATTCTTTCACAGCTTCATCGAACCCTTCGTAACCGGCAGCATGGATAGTTTCTGGGTCGATTTCTTCTTCATCAACAAGAGCAATGGTTTCCTTTTCGACAACTCTTCTTTCGCGCTTCTCGAAGTATAGTGATATGTCTTGAGTTGCCCCACAGTATGGACAGTTGGAAAGCAGATCAGGTATTGATTCACTACATGTTGCACAATCGTGGAATTGTTTCCTTGCTTTCTTTAGATTGAAAGAACATGATGGGCAACGATCCTCTGAGCCATCGAGTTCTCCGTCACACGCTGGACAGTAATCGAAGATATCTCTCTCGACTTCTTCTTCAGTTTCTCTAGTTAGTATCACTGCTGCGATTAATACTAGTATCAAAACTAGACAAATTGCTGCAATCATACCTGCTGTTTGGAAAGACATGCTCCCTGCTTCATCAGCGACTGATGACCCCGTGTCTTTAGTATCCCAGTTCCAAAACATAGTGGTACTGACAAGTGGATCGCTAGGAATCAGATTGATATTTGTGTAAGGAGCAGAGGCTATGAATGTACATTCGATTGTAACAATTGGGTTATCCGTAACTTCAACTTCAATTGTGGTAAAAACCTCTCCCAATTCGTTTTCACAAGAATAATTCACGGAACCTGTTTCTTGAGCTCCTAATTTGATTTCAACAGTATACTCTTCGCCAGCAATCAATGGCGTGGAGGCACTTTCTCCATCTGAATCTACCAATGAAGAGGAGGTTTTCGACCAAGTAAGACGTAGTGGTGCTGTAACATTTACTTCTCCGCTAGCATTTGAGTTGAATGGATTGGCGTCGTATGAATCACCAGCAGATTCCCACTTCGCTTCGAGTTTAGCAATATGAGCTCCTGTTTCGGGGGTTAGTGTTTTTTCCCAAATCCAAGTTTCACCAGGTTGGATTGTTTTACTTTCCGACAGATAGGTTTGTCCTTCCCAAGTGTACTCTAAGTTGCCACTGACAGGGATTTGACCAGAATTAGTTACGGCTACTTCCCAATCAATGTTACTCGAACTAGTAATAACATTTTGAGACGGGATAGCATAAGGGTCTACAGAAACATCAGGAACCTCGAATTTGTCGAAATATACGCTTATGCGATCATTGTCGGTGGATTCTTGAATGAATGAACCAGAGTTGTAAGGATCGATTAATGCTGTAACTTGGTGGTTACCAGATGGAAGAGTTGAGATGTATTGATACTCCAAGATGAAACTCCAAGCTTGTTGTGTGAACTCTCCTCCTGTAATATTTACATTGAAAATTGGTAATGGTAAATCTAAGCCGTTGTCATCTTTAATTTCAAGTTTCATAGGAACTTCTGTAGTTCCATTTCCACCATTTCTCACAATGTTTCCAGATATTGTCCAAGGGCCTTGCAAAGCACCAGCATTTACTTCAATTAACATATCGATATGGTATAAGTCCATTCTCGGATCTACGGTAATAGATGCATTGAATATGTTGTTTTCATCTGCTTCTGTAACAGCATCGTCAAGGTCTACTGTGACTTCAACAATGTGTTCTCCAGCAGTTGGTGCAATCATGGAATGATTGATCCATGTGCTTTCTCCGGCAAGGATAGAAGGAACATCTAGGATTTGGTTTTGACTACCTAAATCGAACATGATTCGGCTTGGTTCCGCATCCTGGGAACCAGTATTGCTAATTTCTGTACTGATTAGAACGCTATCTCCTGAATTCAATGATGAAGGACTAGTGGTAATTGAAGTCGCCTCTAAATCTGCAAGCCCACTTACAATTATCTCTCGGTAGAACATCTGTTCTCCTCCACCATCATACTCGAAGATAATCCAAACTTTGTGTTCTCCAACTGTAAGTCCTGACTTTACATACTGGACATCAGTTGTTGATTCAGCAGGAATATCAACTGTGTTAGCAGTCATAAGTTGATTTGAAGCTATGCCGTCCCAGTACAACTTGTATAGTACATCATCAGCCTCGAAATTATTTGTATTTTGTAGGGTTAAAGTAATGATTACTGAACCGCCCTCAACTGGATTTGGAGGACTGATTCCAACAGACGATTCAGATGCCTGAACTCCCCCGCTATCACCGGCACTTGCCGGCACAGGTATGACTGCCAAAACCATCATTGCGAGGATAAGGGTGGTCACAGAGCGACTTGCCATGTAACTAAGAGGCAGGGGGTAGCACTTGAAACAACCGACTGTAACTGTGATTCCGGCTACGTATTAACAGCACACAACACACCCCGTAGGGGGGTGTTGCAATGCGAGCATTCAAGGGCGAGTGGTGGCGTCAGGTGTTTGATGAGGCGCTTCATCTCAGTCCTATTGGTCCTAGTCATCATGACTATGGGGCAAAGTAATGAGATATTCCTGACCGATTCAAAACAGATCAAAGCTGTTGATAGCAATTTAGAATTAACGTTCTCAAATGGACCTACGCAAGGACAGGATTTGAAGGGACTTTTCACCTTGAGCATTGCATCATCTGGCACTGGAACGCTCTCCAGTATTGAAATTGAAATTTCATCAGATGGTACTAGTTGGAGTCAAGTCGCCAATCTAACAACTACTCCGTGGTTGAAGCATGTCGACACCACATCTTATGCTAACGGAACTTGGACATTCAGAGTTCGAGCATGGGATTCATCAGTCAGTAATCATACTGAATGGTACAACAGTGAAGAATTCAATATTGTAAATCAAGTCCCTGTTATCACATCGTTTGCATTAACAAACACTGGAGTTGGAAGTGGCACGACTGCAATCGATAGAGCATGGTATGCATTAGAAGCAGATGGAACATTAGAATTCACATGGGGTGCGAGCGATGATGACCTCACGCACGCAAGTTTAGCGAATGTACCTGGGCCTGGAAATCCATCTGATGATGGGCCGGGCACTCTGACCTATGGTTGGTCATGGAATACAGGAGCGATTGCTGAAGGAACTTACAATCCAAGATTGACTGTATGGGATGGTTCGGGATTATCTGCTAGCAAAACAATGTTCATTGGAATTGATAGAACTGCACCTGTAATGTCTTCACCGACCATCGGAGATGGTGGTGAATGGAGTGACAGTACAAGTATCATAATCTCAGACCTAGACACATCTGCAGACGACGGTAGTGGCTCTGGCATTGATTACATCCAGATTAAACAAGATGATGTGTGGACTGATGTTACTACATCTAGCATTACACTGAATTTTGTTGAGGGAGAGCACGTGATTTCCATACGTGCAATCGACAAGGTAGGAAATATTGGAAATGAAATTGATGTTGATATCAAAGTTGATGTCGATGAACCTGAGGGCATTGGCTGGACTGTTGAGGAACTAACAACCAGCCTTGTTGGTTCTGTGAATATTTCATTCTCGGCCCAAGATTTAGGATCTGGAATTGATTCAGCCAACTCCAAAATTCAGTATGGATTTGATTTGAATGGAGTTGGTGCAACTCCTGACCAATCCGGAAGATGGATTGACGTAGGAGTTACTGGATTGGATGGAACTGTTGGATTGTCATCATGGTCTACAAAATCTAGGCAATATCTAATGCTACGAGCAGTTGTTACAGATAATGCTGGCAATGAATTAGTGACTATACCTCACGCAGTTCAGATTTTACCCGGTCTAGATTTGTACTGGAATGCGACTGAAACTAATGTAGATCGATTGGTTGTAAGACCAGGTGACACTAATGGAGACATTGTCATAACAAGCATGCTGGAATCAAACAAAGACTTCGGCGGCGCTGTAACTGTATATCTCCAAGCAGCACCTGCGGACCGTACTGCAGATGTAGATTGGACTACGATGCAAACAGTTGTTGTAGAAGGTGGAAATTTATCTGATGACTGTTTTTGTGAATTGATAATTTGGGACTATGTAGTTCCAAATACAGGCCAATGGGACCTCAGATTAGTAATCGACCCTAACAATAATGTCGATGAAAGAGATGAGTCAAACAATAACCATCACATGATGGTAACTGGAGCGAGTGTAACCGGAATTGGAGTAGTAACATCGTTTGCACCAGGCATAATCGCCTTACTAATTACTGGATTTGCAATAGCTTGGTACCAAAGGAAGAGTGTCACTCCTCCTCCCAACTAACTTCTTCATCTTCGGAAAGTTGCATCATTTCGCCTACCGCTTCTTCGTCTTCAGGGTCAACCTGTGAAGCTTTCAAACGACGGCCTCTTCGGCTTGCAACATCTGACAAACCAGGAACTAAATCTGCAAAACCTTCAGCAGGTTCAGAAACTTCTTCCTTTGCTTCTATGTAATCGATAGCACGCGCATCTAATCGAGATCTTCTTCTCTCTCTCTCTAAATGCTTGATTACAGTACCATGCTCGCTACCACTTGCAAGCATCTCAATTGCTTGTCTTGCACTAGAAAGGCCAGCACCGTCTCCAACGAGTACGACTGTCGACTTGTAAATTGAAATCTCAGTGTTGGTGTGTTGCTCAATCATTTTCCTAATCTTTCCTTCAGAACCAATAATTCTAGCACGAATCCTTCGTTGTTGGTTAGAGCGTTTGCCTACATGGTCGCGCAGATCCACCATCTCGAAAAACCAATCATCTTGCAATAATTGTATTGCTCTGTTAGGAGCCATTCCTCTTCCCACGGCTTTGATTACATCAGGAAGTTTGAGAGCCTTGACAGGGTCATAACCACCCGCATCTGCCCACTCGACGTCGATGTCTCCGGTTACAGAATCTATCTGCAGGCTTTTGCACCCTGCAGCCTTTTCCAGCTCTCGCCTAGTTGCACCCTTAGCACCGATTAAGACCGCAATACGGTCTTTCGGAACACGCGGTAATGACTGACGCATGGCCAAAGCGTGGAGCCTGCCCTTCTTCAACCCATATGCAATATGAGTTCATTCTTCTTCACGCATATTGAAGTGTGATAAATCCATTTCAAGAACATCATACATTGCTTCTGCTAAGTTGGTATCCAATCCGTTCTTATTTGCCCATTCAACCAACCTTGTAACATCTCTAACCAGGAACTCTTGACTCTTGGGGTGGGATTGGACTACAGCTTGACCTACGTCGATTACAACCGGTTTATCGTCATGCCACATAATGTTGTAAGGAGAGAAATCTCCGTGAACCATTTTTGCTTTTTGCCAAGTAACTGCAAGGAATTCAATTAATTCATCATAAACTACCTGGGGATTTAGTACTTTGACATCTCTTAATCGAGGAGAAGGACTGGTGGGCGTTCCCAGATACTCCATGACAAGTACGTTTTTGTGAACAGCAATCGGTTTAGGAACGGCTAATCCCCACTTATCGAGACGAGAAAGATTTCTGAATTCTTTCCTAACCCAAATGTCGACAAGATCTCTATGGCGCCTTTTGAGACCACCAAACCTTGGGTCGCCCTCGATATATTGAATCAGATTCTTGAATACAGCGTTTGAGGTATGGAAGATTTTTACAGCCACCGAACCAAACTCTCCTGTTCCGTGGAATACGTGAGCCTCTTTTCCTCTAGCAATAGGGAAATCAAGAGTATCAATTGCTCCTAATTTCATTAATTTGTATAAACTCATCAGAGTCAAACGATCAAAGACGGCGTCGAATACCCTTCTATCTACCCATTCGAATGGGCCCTCTCCTAATACTCCAGAAAGACCTTGTTCGATTTCAGTGAACATGCGCTTGTACTTTTTCTCTGCCATCCAGCCAGAGCCTTGAGTTTCATCTAAACTCCTGATGAACTCTTTTGATTCGGAATCGAGGTGTTCTTGGTCAGCACTGACCTTTCGGTGCTTACGATTGTGACGTCGCTGTTTAGTATCCTTAGATAGTTCATCATCCCACTCTGTGTGACGAACCATCCAGAGACCCCCTATCAGTTAAGGCTCTGAACAGATTCAGCCGAAGAGATCGTTGATCTCATCGTCATCATCTTCTTCTGTCTCCTCAACAGCCTCTTCTGGAACCTCTTCCTGTGTTTCTTCATCACTATCTGAAGAAGAGAACAGACCATCTTCGTCATCGAAGTCCTCAACTTGAGAATTCATTCCGAAGATATCAACTTCAGGAGGAAGTGCTCCTTTTCTTGAAAGATAGAGTGCTTGTGTTTTGGTATATCGATGTTTTACATCAGCCTTAGAATCTTGGAAATCCCATGGCCATACGATAATTAAATCTCCATCACGGACCCACTGCCTGCGACGCATTTTACCTGGAATTCTGGCCATACGAGTTTCCCCATCGGCACAAAGGACTGTTACTCTGCGACCACCAAGAATCTGTTCAGCAATTGCGAACATCTCATTGACCTTTTTGTTAGGCATCTTGACACGAATCTTAGAGGACTCACCCTCAGCAGTTCCCATTAGACGAGCTAATTCTTCCTCGTCTACTCTCTCTTCGCGCCTACGGCCCATAACATAATCCAAAAGCCCTTCCTACTTGAAGGCTGAGACTAATGTCAGGCTAGATTTAGGCTCTCTGCTGCACGATAGCACATATCGATTAGAGTGTCTCCGGACAATCCTAGAATGATAGTGGCAACCAAACATATCCAAATTGCCATACGGATTGATGCACCGTGAGGCAATGGCTTGCGACGTCCTTCTTCAGGAACATCTAGGAACATTACAACTCCAATACGTAGGTAATAGAATACAGATATTGCACTGTTCAGGAACATTGCAAGAGCAAGCCACCAGATCCAATGAATATCAGAGAAAGATATTGTTCCGTTTGTTGAAAGTTCACCTACACTCGCAGATACAATTCCGGCTACTACTAGGAACTTAGACATGAATCCAGCAAGAGGTGGTACTCCTGCAAGTGCAAGCATGAAGATGAACATAGCAGTGCCGATTAGAGGGTCTCTTCGAGCAAGTCCAGATAGAGCGGATAGCCTGCTTGCTCCTCCTTCCATTTCCAATAGACCAAGAACTAGGAAGGCTCCTAATTTGAAGGCTACAAGAACGAATAGATGGAATAGAACTGCTGCTACAATCGCTTCAGCGTATTCTATAGGAGCGTCGACTTCGCCCCACTTCCATGCACCAACTGCGGTTAAAGCTGCCATCATGTATCCTGCATGAGCAACAGATGAGTATGCTAGCATACGCTTTGGATTGGTTGATCCAAGTGCAGCAAGGTTACCCCAAGTCATGGTTACCACTGAGAGAGTTGCTAGTGTATACAACCAAACTGCACTTCCATCAGTTTCTGAATCTGGTAGAGCAACAACCAATAGAACTCTAATCAATCCAATCATACCCATTGCCTTGGATGCTGTTGCAAGAACTCCAGCAACTGGCGAGTTTGCACCAGCATATGCATCCGGTGCGGCAAAGTGGAATGGCGCTGCACTAACCTTGAATCCAAATCCAACTAATACCAGACCAAGAGCGATTGTCCCGAGTATACTACCGTCATCCCAATTTGCAGCTAGTGTTGCCAATTGCAGACTACCGAATTCAAGATACAACAAGGAGAGTCCGTAAAGGCCGATTCCGCTTGCAACAGAACCTACGATGAAATACTTCACACCAGATTCTGCTCCTGACTTCGATTCTTTGTGGAATCCTACCAGAACGTATGTTGCTAGGCTAGCAAGTTCGAGTCCGATGAAGAGAACGAACAAATCCTGTGCAAGAGCCACTGTAGACATTCCAAGTGCTGTTGTCAGCATCAAGATGTAGAAATCTGCTTGTCGACGGTTGTCATACATTTCATCCAGACTCTTCTTTCCTGAGAATGTGTGAGCAGGGATACGATCTAGGCTAGCCATCGAAGCAAGTAGTACCGCTGCTAAGAACACAATCTCGAAGAACCTTGAGAAATTGTCAATCTGTAATAATACAATGTCACCACTAGTAACTGTTGTAGATGCCATATCACCATCGATTGTTTCGATAATCATCATTCCTAGTGCAGTGAACAAAGTTGCAGTTGCAAGCATTCCAGGAATCGCAGGAGAGCCGGTGAACTTGAAACGGCGACCACCTAGGAACCAAGGAACTCGAACCTTAGTCAAAGGAATACGGAACTTCGAGTTTCCAAGGTTTGGAATTATGAATACAAGCGCCAAACCGATTACAAGAACCATTTCAGGAGCAAATGCCTGCCAGAACTCAGGTGAGAATACTTCTACTGATTCGTCACCCATTTCAGATACCCCCTCTGTTGAAAACACCCTCGAAGAGTGCAACTGTCCAATCATCCATCATTCCCAATGCGATGAACGGGAAGATACCGAATAATACAGTAAAGAATGCAAGAATAATCATGCCAATGTTTTCAGGAAGCGTAATGTCAGGAGGTGTTTCCCCGTTAAGAGACTCTGGAGGTTGCCCTTCATCCCCACCTTCGAAGATTGTACGTTGCATAGACCAAAGATAGTATGCCGCTGTTATTGCTAGTACGAACCCAGGAAGTAAAATCCACCAGCCATATTCAGGCCAGTATGCAACTAGGACCATGAATTCCGCAACGAATCCTGCAAGTAGAGGAAGACCAAGACTTGCCATCCATGCAAACATCATGTAAACAGCTAGGAATGGAGACCACTTAGCCATTCCACGCATAGAGCCGATTTCCATTGAATGATAATGATGCTTGAATGCTCCACAAACTGCGAAGAGCATTGGGGAGATAATTCCGTGTGCGAACATCATGAATAGTGCTGCTGCATATCCGATCGGTTGCATACTTGCAATTCCTAGAAGAATTACACCCATGTGAGATACAGATGAATAAGCAACCATACGCTTGAGGTTTGTTTGTCCAAGACAGACAACTGCTCCCCAAACAAGAGAGATTAGACCAATTATCATAATGATGTCCTGATAGAATACAAGAGCATCAGGGAAAATTGCAATTGGTATCCTTAGCATTCCATATGCTCCCATCTTCAGCATAACACCAGCCAGTAGCATCGAGCCACCGGTAGGTGCCTGTACGTGCGCATCAGGCAGCCAAGTGTGGAAAGGAACCGCTGGAAGTTTTACCAAGAATCCTAACATCAACATTGCAAACAGGATATTCTGCATATCTTTGCCAAGGAATACACTGTCTCCCATGTTCTTTGCATTTGCATTAGAGAATAATACTGTCATATCGAATGTACGCCCAGTTACTGTTCCGTATCCAGACCCTGAGGATTCAGGCTGTAGGAAGTAAAGTGTAATCAGACCCAAAAGCATGATTACTGAAGCACAGAAAGTATAGATGAAGAATTTCTGAGCTGCGTATCTGCGGTCCTTTCCTCCCCACTTTAGAATTAGGAAGAACATTGGGATTAGGGTCAATTCCCAAAATACGTAGAACAGGAACAAATCAAGTGCTACGAATACTCCAATCAGTGCACCACCCATCATCAATAGAAGAGGATGATATGTTGCTCCATCCTTTTCATCCCATGTCATGATGATTGTAACTGGTACCAAGAATGTGGTCAACCAAACCATTGGGAATGAAAGACCATCCATTCCGACGTGCCAAGATGCGCCGATAGATTCGATCCAAAGATATTCTTTCTCCAAGGCGTATTCATTGTACATCAGATCCCAATCAACAAGAATTAGCCAATCGAAGAATAGTGCAGTAGATATTGCTAGAGGTACAAGAGATGCGCACAGTGTGAACAAACGAATTGGTGCCGCTATCATTTCCTTTCTATCGCGTGATTCCTGACTAGCAAATGCAAGCAGAATACAACTGACTACTATCGGGAATCCAACTAATGGGATACTTATCCAGTCAACTGTTCCTGAATTATCTAATGAAGGGAAGAAGGCCATAAGGCCAGCTACAACAACCAATAGGCCGCCTACTAACATGAACTCTTTGTTCTTAATATCTAGACTTTGATTACGACCCAATCAAGCCACCCCCCATAATAACATGAAAATAACCAAAGTTCCCAAAGCAGCCATCATAATGTAATCTCTAGCACTTCCAGTAGTTAGAGAACGAACTCTTCTAGATGCTTCTTGACTTGTCGATTCAATGGTTTTGATTACTCCGTCAATAAATCTGGAATCGAATATTGCGGACAAATTTGCAAACCCAACTACAATCTTCATCATTGCTGCATCATAGATATCATCGAAATGTAATCTCTTGTGCAAAGAGTCTGCAAGACTTGAGTTAGCCCATTCTGAGTTATCGAACTTAGATTTACTATTTACCTTAGAAGAGAGATTAATCGCCCATTGCATCCAAGGCTTTGCTTTCTGCCCCTCGTCTAGACTACCACCGTATAGAGACATCGCGAAAGAAGGACCTAACACAAGTGATAGCCCGATTGCAATGTAAGTTAGTATCAATAAGAATGGATCATGATTTAGGAATACATGTTCTAATTCAGAGCCCACTCCATCAAAGAAATTCGTGTAATGTCCTTTTTCGAAGTTACCCAGCCAGTTTCCAGCATGCATTCCTGCTAGCACGAATGCCCCCAGGGTCATGAATGTCAGAATCACAAGTGGTATTGGAATCCAGGCAGTTTGTTCGTGGACCTTCTCAGCAACTTCTGTCTTTGGCTTACCAGCGAAAGTCATGAACCACATTCTAGACATGTAGAATCCTGTCATTCCGGCACCGATAAGGACGAACATTGCAGGTAGAAGGAAAATTGGTTCCTTCAATGCAGCTTGCCAAGCACTAGAGATGATTCCTTCCTTAGACCAAAATCCTCCAATGAATGGTATGCCTATGATCGACATGCTTCCGAAGAACATTGCAGTTGCCGTGATTGGCATTCTACTTGCTAATCCTCCCATGTTCTCCATGGATTGAGCATCAAAGTGGTCGTCATGATGATCGTCGTGATGGTCATCATCATGGCCGTGGTGAGCAACTTCATGATGGGCATGATGCATTTCATGAATAACAGAACCTGATGCCATGAATAACATCCCCTTTGCCATTGCGTGATTGAATAGGTGGAATAGAGATGCACCCATAGCGAATGCCGCTAACTTGTCGTATCCGTTGTTTGCAAACCAGAGAGCAGAGCCTAATCCAGTGAAGATATATGCTAACTGACTCATTGTAGAATAAGCTAGAACTTTCTTCAAGTCCATTTGTACGAATGCGATTAGTGCAGCCATTACAGCAGTTATTCCACCAATACATGCGATTATAATTGCTAGAGTCGATAGCGAACCTACTTCAGCGAAACTGAAGAATGGGAACATTCTTGCAACCAGGTATAATCCTGCGTTAACCATTGTTGCTGCGTGAATAAGAGCAGAAACAGGAGTTGGGCCTTCCATAGCATCTGGTAACCAGACGTGGAGTGGGAATTGTGCAGATTTGCCAACTGCTCCAATAAACATCATCCCGAGAGCGATTTGTAAATCGCCTTGGTTGACTTTAGCGATGTTTGCTTCGTTGAAGACGTAAGCATAGTCGAGGTGCCCATCGAATAGATTCCAAAGCATTACCAATCCAATCACTAGGAATACATCTCCGACACGAGTGGTTAGGAAAGCCTTCTTTGCTGCATAAGCAGCACTTGGCCTCTCATAGTAGAATCCGATTAGAAGATAGGAACAAAGTCCCATCAGTTCCCAGAATATGAATAGCCAGAGGAATGAGTCTGCTAGAACCATACCTAACATTCCGCTACAGAACAATACGAATTCCGCATAGAAGCGATGGTTTCTATTGTCATTAATCGGGTCGGTATTCATGTAACCAATCGAGAAGATATTAATCAAGAAACATAGGAATGCCGCTACGAATAATAGCATTACAGTTAGGTGATCAATGTATATTCCTACACCGAAAACCTTGGTAGTTATTGCACCTGTATCTGCATTCCACCAAGATGATTCAAACCAAGTATAGACATTGGTTGTACCAATGTGGTGCATGTGTTCTTTGATTACTAACAAAGCAAGAAGTAAACTTGCACCCATTACTGTAAGGGCGATTATTCCTCCTTCCTTGACATTCTTAACCCAAGTTGGTGTCCCATTGAACACTTTACCTAGGAAAAGAATTACTGGGAAAGCCAGCATTGGCAATAGAGGGATTAGTACTGCATAGTCGATGATTCCGGATTCACTCATGATATCACCTCAGTTCTTCAACAGATTTACCTCATCGAGAGAAATCGTCTCGTGCTGTCCATACATTGAGAGGAATATTGCCAGACCAATAGCCACCTCAGCTGCAGCGATTGCAATTGCGAAGACTGCGTAAACCCAACCGGTTACATCTCCCCAATGACTTGCTGCTGCTACGAATTGCAAGTTTACTGCGTTCAGCATTAATTCGATACACATCAAGACTACAATTGCATTCTTTCTACTGAATGCGCCCCATAGACCAATAATGAACAAAATGGCTGCTAGGCCTGAAACCCATGCTGGATCGATCATTCTTTTTCACCACCGGTAAGTTCCCATTCGAGATTCACTAAGCGTTCATCACGAACAAGGTAAGCCGCTCCGACCATGGCCATTGCCATCAAGAATCCTAGAGCGAGTAATGGTAACGCCCATTCTCCAAACAAAGCAGAAGAAAGGTCGCTAGTGGTTAGTACTTCATCGGATGAATCTTCCCAAACTACATCTGCAGAAACAGCAGTAACAAGTACGGCACCTAGGAACACAAGTCCAACTCTTGCTAGAATAGAAAGTAGTCTCATTCGAAATCCTCCTCCAAGATTTGCCTTCTAGTCAGCATAATACCGAATAGAACGACCAGCATTACACTAGCCAGGTATACTAGAATTTGAACTACGGCTAGGAACTCAGCACCCATTAGAATGAAAATTCCTGCAACTCCCATGAAACAGAAAATTAGGCACATCATCGAATGTGCTACTCTCTGCATGTAGACTAGTCCTAAAGCGCCGGCAATAACTACCGTACTCATGAGAAAGAACATTCCAGTTTCTAGATACATTGCTAGATCCATGTTCATGCCTCCCCTGCAGCAGCAGCAGCCTTTGCTGCCTTCTTCGCTCTCTTGTCACGCTCTTTGCTCGCTCTCTTTGCAAGTTCAGAGTCGACTGCTTCTTGATGGTCGCCGACCAATACTCTTGTTCGGCTAGCATCCATCCAAAGTTCTTGACGTGTGAAACCAGACATTCCATCATACTCATTAGTCATGAAGAATGATGTGAAGTTACATGCTTCCATACATAGACCACAGAACATACAACGGCCTAAGTCGATTCTACCAGATACAATTTGGTCATCTGCAGGATAAAGAGTCTCAAGAGCTACAACGTCTTCTTCGCCATTGTCATTCCAACGCATTCTTGCGCTGTCACCGGTTAAGTCGAGAACTTCTCCAAATCTCCACTCATGTGGAGCATCTTCGTGTGCTGTTGCGAGGTTGAAAGTTTCTAACTGCTTGGTTACTTCTGGCTTTTCGATTGCTGCAAACTTACCAACTTCAAGTTCTGCGCCATAGCCTTCCCACTCGCCTTCAGCACTATCTAGTACATCTACACGCAATTCGGTAGTCATGTGCAGACAAGCGTTTGGACAAACATTCACACACATCTTACATGCAGTACATGTTTCCCAAATCACTCCGATCCTACCATTGTAATTACCTGGAACGAACAACCAAGGTTCGATTTCCTCGATCCTTTCGTAAGGGTAATTCACAGTTTGGGGCTTCCAAATTGTAGGTGTCAAATCAGTACTTGAACGGTCAGGAGTGTACTGGTTAGCAGAAATGTCATTCAGATGCTTGGTCTTCTGAGAACGAGCAATGTCGCCATCAGCGATAAATTCAGGGTGAGTTGTGTTGTGATAACCGCTAGAGAATCTACGACCAATGAAATCGTATGTTCTCAAAACTGTCAATCCTGTTATCTTAAACGGGTACCAAAATAGGTTTCTAAAATTCGGTTTTCCATGTGGATGTGATGCCATTTTCTCACCTCACTCCTTTCCTGCAGTGTGCGTCCCCGCAGGCGTCATCGTGCGAATGTGATACATTCGTTCTTCATTCTCATCGATGTTCTCATCTTTCATTAGAACAATGAAGACCCCTAACCAGAATAATGTGGTCAAGATAGGAAGTCCCCAAGGTATATTGAATTCTAGAATTGTCAAATCCCAAGACCAACCGCCGGCGACGGTGTCTGAAAGTGATCCTGAATCAAAGAAGAATAATCGGTAAACAAGTGATAGTACGACTTGTAAGACCGCAAGTGGTAGTAGCATTCTCCAACCAAATTCTAGAATCTGGTCAGTTCTGATACGAGGCAATGCTGTTCTAGCCCAAACGAATACAACAGTAAAGATGAACCAAGCTTTGAGTAGAGTCCAAATTATTCCAGGTATTGCAAGCCATGCATCGCCCAAGTAAGGGATAGAACCAATTGTTCCTGCAAATGGAGCGTGCCACCCTCCTAAGAAGAAGTGAGCGAATAGGATACTAGCAGCGTAAACACGCATGTATTCTGCAGCGAATAGAAGACCGAATCTCATTCCTCCGTACTCAGTCCACCATCCTTCTACGAGTTCTGCTTCTGCTTCTGGCATATCGAAAGGAATTCTTTCAACTTCTGCAATCATGCTGACTAGGAAGAGTACTCCGCCAAGTGGCATCAAGAAGAATAGCCAAGTTCCAGATGAATGCTGGAAATGTACGATATCTAGGAAGTTGAATGAACCTGCCATAATACATACTCCAAGAATAGATAGTAGTAGAGGGATTTCGTATGCTGTTAATTGTGCAGCACTTCTAATTCCTCCAAGTAGAGTATACTTGTTGTTAGAAGACCACCCTGCGAAGAATACTCCGAGGGGTGCGATTCCAAATATTGCGAATGCAAACAGAACAGATAGTTCTGGGTTAGCACCGTAAATTCCACTGGAAAGTGGAATCATTCCAAGAATCATAATTGTAGAAGTGATCACTAGGTATGGTGCAAGTTCAAAAATTACTTTGTCTGCACGTGAAGGAACCATGTGTTCTTTTGTTAGGAATTTCATACCATCTGCAATATTCTGGAAGAACCCTGGGAAGATTGTAACGCCATACCAAGAACGGTTTCCAACACGGTTGACCATTTCGTGGGAGTGGCCGGAGTTACCTGCGACTTTGTTTAGCCAGCCATTGATAGCGCCAATTGGCTTTCCTAAACCGTATGGAATCATATTCCACCATTCACCAGCAGTAACTCCGTTTTCACCAACCCAAAGGGAGCGCAGTGCAGTTGTAGCACCACGGCGATCGTTTACTCGAGCGTAGAATTTTCTTTCTATCCACAAAATCATGAACATTGAAAGCATGATTCCTGCGAAAGTTGTCAAACATACTAGAAGAGTGTAAACAAAGAATGCGATATCGTTGGACGATGATTCGAGGAATGTATCCTCAAATAGCCAACATGCACCTTCTCTAGTGCGGTAGTATACGAAGTCGTGAAGTCCTAACCAATCATCCATCATAATCACCTCAGCGGTCTGTCTCTCCAATACATGGGTCGAAACTACCCATGATTGCAGGTATATCTGCAACCTTGTAGCCAATCATTGTCTTAGCGACATATGGAATTGTCAAGAACATAGGTGAGCGTATGGAAAGTCTGTACGGGTTCTTTCCACGTCCATCTCCTCCGCCCTTGATGTAGAAGTTTGAAACTCCACGAGTGCACTCGTAGGTGCTGAATCCTGTTGCTCCTTCAGGGGCACGAGTTGGCGCCTTTGTGTAAATCATCTCATCGCCAGGCTGGTAGTGAGTGTTAGCACCGCCAGGAATCTTTTCGATTGCGTCGAGTAGCATTCGGCATGATTGCCTCATCTCTTCCATGCGAACACGGTAGCGGTCGTAGCAATCTGCACCCTTGACACTGGTTGGCTTTTCGACAGCAGGCTCCCAGTCTACTTGATCGTAAACTGAATACGGGTTTGTCCACCTTGCATCTGTGTTTACTCCAGCTGCACGAATGTTAGGGCCCGTGACTCCCGCATCTAATTGGTCTTCAGCGGTAGCATATCCTACACCTTGAAGTCTGACCAACCAAATCGTTGATTCATCGAGAAGCATTTCATATTCATTGATTCTGTTTTCGAATAACTTGACCTTTGCCTTCAATCTGTTAGCCCATCCAATTGGTATGTCTCTCTTGACGCCACCAACTCTAGGATAATTGTAGTGCATACGAGAACCGCCAAGTTCCTGAAGTAAATCTAGGAACATTTCACGGTCACGCAAACACCAAGTCATCAAAGTTAGATTTCCGATATCCGGGCCGAATGCTCCGAGCCACATCAAGTGGCTAGCGAGTCTCTGAACTTCTGCTGCCATAAGGCGAATGTATTCTGCTCTCTCGGGAACTTCTGCTTCAAGAAGATCTTCTGCAGCCATAATGTAAGAGTGCGCCCAGGTCATTGCACTTACGTAGCAAAGACGGTCACAGTAAGGAGTGATCTGAGTGAAATCTCTTGACTCGCAAATCTTCTCGACTCCACGGTGAATGTAACCAAGTTCCGCTTCGGTATCAGTGACTGTTTCTCCATCGACCTTTACACGTAGTGTCCAAAGACCATGCGTCATTGGGTGCTGAGGCCCCATTGTAATCCACATTTCTGCCATGGTATCGCCTCACTTAATCCGGCCCTCATCAACCGGTTTACGACCGAATCCTTGCGGGTCGTCATACATTTCATTGAAATCGTGATAGCGAATCTTGTGTTGCCTTTGCAACGGGTGGAAGCCGACTGGTGAATCGTGAGGATTTAGAACACGGTGCATGTTGATGTGGCCTTCGAAATCGATACCTACCAAATCCCATGTTTCCTTTTCATTCCAATCTGCTCCTTCCCAAATATCTTGGATTGAAGGAACTGAAGGAGTGTCTCCTTCCGGGAGATTGATGAAGACTTCGAACTCCATAGGAATGTCGCTGCCCTTCAAATCTTCTCCTTTGTGGACTATCATCTTGTGAGCATCAACATTGCGAATTGGCCATCTGTGCAGGTGATATGCAACTTCCCAACCTCTATCTCCTCCTGATGGATAATGAGTTCCTGTAACCATAGCACAGTGGTTTACTCCGACTTCATTCTTCATGTGTTTTGCAACAGCGCGCCATTGTTCAGGAGAGCATACAATTCTAACATATTCGAATTTTTTACCTGCTTTGTGAGCGACAGTTTCAGCTGTAACTCCAGCATCGCCAAAGCGGGTAGCAATATCTGCTGCAGCAGCCTTTGCTGCTTCTGAGTTCTGTTCGATAGTGATTGTAGTACCCATTTCAATCATCTCCCACAATAATTGGCTTGTCACCATCACGGCCAGTAGAAGGTGCTCCGCCAATTCGGATTATCTTCTCACGGAGTTTTCCAAATCCATCAATAAGTGCCTCTGGGCGAGGCGGACATCCTGGAATGTAAATGTCGACTGGAATGACCGTGTCGACCCCTTCTAGGATGTTGTAGGATTGGTAGTAAGGTCCGCCAGAAATTGCACATTCGCCCATTGCAATGCAGTATTTTGGCTCAGGCATTTGCTCCCATAGGCGAACGATTGGGTCAGCGAATTTCTTAGAAATTGGCCCGTTTACAAGCAATACGTCAGACTGGCGTGGACTGGAACGGAATAGTACACCGAATCTGTCTCCGTCAAACCTAGGAGTCGCGGATGCAGCCATTTCGATCGCACAGCACTTGATTCCAAGGTGGAGGGTGAACAAAGATTTGCGCCCCGCCCAGTTGAAGAAACGGCCGGCTAGTACGCTGAGAAGTTGTTTAATTTTGGTTGCCTTGAGTGCTTCATCAGTTACATCTCCGACAACCTCGACTAAAGCACGACTGTTGAATGTTGTATAATTCTCTCCAGTATCACTCATTTTTCCACCTCAGATGTAAATGCGACCACGCTTACGGAATACATGCCATACTCCCAAAACCATAGTGGCAAAGAATATTGTTAGAATTATCATTTCTGAACCGACCATGTCGACTGCATCGGAGCTTGTTGAGCCATTTGTTGCATCCATTGCAAGCAATCCGCCTAATGCCATGAACATGAATGCGACATCAAATACGAGGAAGATAATTGCATACCAGTAATACTGGAAATGGAATTGAATCATCGCATCTCCCACTGGTTCCGAACCGCATTCGTATGTTGAAAGTCTGCGAGGATAGAGGCTGTGATCCTTCTCATAGCCCTGCATTAACCATGATTTTGTCATGTGAGGACGGGCGGGGTCGACCTTTGGCATGACGAAGTATTGGGTGATGAATGCACCCAATGGCATTGCTATGCCAATAAGCGTCATCAGTACCATTGAAAGATAGGTGCCTGTTACAGATTCTGCGCCGACCAACTATGTCACCAACCAAGAGAGTTGACACTCTCCGGTTACGGCCACTAGAACCCCATCCATAAGCGTTGTCTCACGCCCACGCGAGATATCGGCTTGGTTAGCCCATGACCCCGTAGGGGTCAGTTACGACGACGCAAAGCAAGTACAGCGAAACCAAGCAGTACTAATGCCCCAATTCCGAACAAAACATCCGGAGTAATCAAAGAATTAAATCCGAACTCCTCGGGTTCACCGTTAACTGTCAATTCCAAGTTCTCACGTCCGACTAATCCAACATCGGTTGGCTCCGCAGAAAGGGTGAATTTGAACGAGTCTTCAACATCCATATTATCTCCGCCAGGAGGGTTTACTTTGACTGTAACAATTACCGATTCTCCCTCATCAATTGTACAGATTAGATGATCTTCTTCGGCATTGTAACTACAATCCGATGGGCCTTTGTGGCCAAGAATTAGATTCCATCCACGAACCCCTCCACTTGTAAATATCTTAATTTCGGATTCTACGTTTCCTGAGTTGAATAATTCAACTTCAAATATGGTAGGATTACCAAGCTCTCCGAAGATTAAATCCTTCTCTACATCTCCATCAAGAATCAATTCGATATCTTGAACTGTTTCGACCGATAAAGAGAATGTCACCTTACCGCTACGATTTGCAGCATTCGACACAGAAGTCACTACGACTTCCAATAAACCACTAGCTCCATTATCTGCACCCGGACTAACTTCTACTTCCATCAACACTACCGCATAGTATGGCCTTGAGACGTGAGAATCTACTAGACCGTTCGCTACTATTTTGTTGAATGCTGAATCATTGGTTGAACCGATTAGAGGATTGTTACCGTCGTAGAAGAAGGTGCCCGTAGTTTCATTGAATGCGCCCCAGCCCTTAGGGACAACAATTGGTCCATCAATAGGCATGCCTCTGTACGAAAGAGTTCTAGTTGCAGTTCCTTCAAGACCTGAGAAATCGAATATTGCTTCATCGGTCATATCTCCAGTATTTGTCACCTTGATGTAGAAAGATTGGCTGCCGCCGGGTGGAAGAATAAGCATGGCATTACGAGCATCGCCGCCTTGATAATTCATTATTGCAGCGCTCATGGCGAAATCTCGATCTGAAAGAATTGCTCTGAAAACAAATTCTATTTGGTTATCTGGCACACCGTCATTATCTCCATCACCATTGTTATTGTCGCCTAAATTGGTGACTCTGACTGTTAATTTGGTACTTTCAAGTTCTTCTTCTCCATCTATTGAAACTACAAGATACATGATAGCGGATGTTCTTGCTTCGATATCAATTTCTGTGACGATTGTTCCGCTTTCTGTCTCGAAGTGTTTGCCCCATGCTGGCTGAGCAGTCTGGGAAATTACTGAGAAGCGGAATTTGTCTTCCGTGTTACCATCATTAGTGACAGTGATAGGGAATTGTACTGTGGTGTCTGAACGTCCAGTTTGGTCTTCAGCAGAAGCTGCGGCACTCATAGCATGAACCTCCTTTACAGAGATAGTAAGATCCTGGGTGTCATACGCTCCTCCACTGGATGTTGGCAATACTGAGAATGTCAGAGTAACATCGTCTGTTGCTAGTGCATCAAGTGGTAATGAAATTGTGACTTCAATGCTACCGCTTTTTTCATTGCTGAATCGGGATTGTGTCGAAATAGTTGAAGATTCTAAAGAAACTGCCCAACCAGTTGGAGGGTTTGAAGCAGAAACTCTGAACGTATCAGGCCCATTTCCTTGATTGGTTACTGTCAATGTAGTTACGGCATCCTGCCCGGGCTCTATGTTGTATAGCGCTGTATTACCGAGGGATATCGATGCTCCTCGCGATTGCCCTACAGTCACAGATATTTCTGCATTACATTTCGCAGTATTTCCATCTCTCCCTTGGATAGTAATTGTCTCTTGAGAATTAGCTTCAACTGAATCATCAGGTGTAACTTCAATAGTGAATTCTTTCTCCCCATCTCCGCCGCTGTATGGCAATACTCCACTAGATGCTCCGTCGACATCAGCCCACTGAGAACGGCTACCCTGGAAAGCCACATTGACTGACCAATCGGTGTTGCCTTCGTTAGTGAAAGTAGCTACCAATGTTCCTGTTTCGCCAGGTTCTACACTAAGACTGGTTTTGGATAAAGTCAAATCACATTCTTTCAATTCTGGCACATTCAAATCAAACTCTTCGGTGTCTGAAGCGCTTCCATTAGGATTTTGATCGTTGGTAACCTCTCCCAATATCTCCCAGCAGTATTTGTTGCTACTCTTTCCTTCTGGAACATCTAGAGTGACCGTTACCCATTCTGATGATTCATTTCCAACTTGAACTTGGCTTGGGTCTACGCTGATTGACATGCTTCCATCAGAAGTGCAACCAGAACCTCCAACTGGACTGACCGATAAGTCGATTGTTTCATCCACTCTTCCAGTGTTTTCAACTTCAACATCCCATTCCATTGTTGACTCGCCACCCCATGTTTTGTGAGGTGATTCAACTGTTAGATCGACTCCGAATAACTCAGAGCCGGCGCCGTCGCCTGCAGTTGTTTCAACGGTTTGATCTGCAGTGGCTGGTTCACCTGGCTGGTCTGGCGGAGTGACCTGTTCCGTACCAGTAGCGGTAACTGTTGTGACACAAGAATCTTCAGCATTTTGAGCGAGTGTGACATTTAGGAAGGTTTCCTCGTAAGAACCTGCATCAATGGGTTGTCCAATTTGGCCAATAGCTGTTGAATAACCGTTGCAATCCTGCTCGTTTGCAGCCGCTAGGCTTACTGAAACTGGATCACTTCCTTGATTGTAGACGCGAACCGTGTATTCTGCGGTCTCTCCAGGGTTGACTGTTTGAGAACTTGGAGTGACGGATAGAGAAATGTTTGCAGCCCTACCCGAATCATCCGCAGTAACAGGATTAGCGATTGCAGGAACTAGCGAAAATAACAGTATTGAAACCAGTAGTAAACTGGCACGATACTGGGTGTGCTTAGGGCCTTTCCGACGGGGTTCCATGAACCCCGGTCGCGGTCGTCCCATGAAAAGGCTATGGACAAATGCTCGTATTCGTTATGCATTTACGAACGTAGATGCTTCTGCGCCACAATTAACGCACGAACTTACATTGCAGACGGAGTGATATCTGGCACCACAAGAAGGACATCCTAGCATTCCTGAAAGTATAGGTTGGCGGCATGAGAAACACGGAGTTGTGGCTTGTTGCTGAGGAACTCCTCCTAAAGCAACATCGCTAGGCAATGCACCTTGAGATGGAGGCATGCTACTATTTCTCCTTCCACGTAGAATTTTGATAACTGGAATTATTGCGATAAGTGGAATCAATATCAAAAACGACCATAGCATTACATTTCCAATCGAAGAACTATCCTCTGAGATTTTATCCCCTTCACTTGAAATTTGTAATTCAAAATTAGAACCTATAACATCATTTGCACCGGATATTGAAAGATCTACCACCCCTGAACCAGGCGCACTTGAAGTAATCTCCAAACGGACTTTCTGCGATTGTCCTGCCTCTAGATTAACAATATCCGCTCCATCAAATACAACATTTACTCCGGATGAGCTTTCTGCTTCAATAGTACCGGAAACCAACGAATTACCAGTGTTTGTAATGGTAATTTGGATTGTCGATGGAGTCCCGGTTTGGAGGGTTTCAGAACTGTCCACCTTCCAACTCAATTCCTTAGTTAGCGCTACAAGCATAGTCACAGTTTCATTAACAGAAATTTGGTCACCACTGAGTAGAACTGTAAACTCTGGCTCTGTACCTGGGTCCGCCATTGCCGAGATCAGAATGGTACAAGTCATTGCTTTGACATCGCCTTTTGTCACCACACCGGGTGATGTGCATTCACCAAGCATATTGTTTTCCAATTGCAAAGTTACTGATGGGGCCCATTCGGTATCTTGCATATTTTCAATAACCCATGTGTAGTTGATTGCAACTCCTGTCGGGTGCTGCCCCGGTCCGAAAATATTCGTCCATGTCTCACCCTCGATTTCTACAGAAGCAAATGTCATTACCGGTTCTGCTAAAATCGTGACATCAATATTTTGTGTGTTACTCCATGAATCATCGCCGGACTCCATTATCAAAGATATGTCCCCGCTTCTAGCATCTTGTTCTGCAGTTATCGAAACGATGATGTTTCTTGATTCGGTCCAATCTAAATCGATATCCTCGAAAGCAGTGTTTTGGGTCCAACCAGAAGGTAATTGTAACTTAGGACTCAATAAAAGGTCGATATTACCTCGGTTTTCAATTGTATATTGAAGAGAAAGTGTGTTACCTGGTATAATTGATGAAAATGAGGATTCAAGATCAACAGTAACTAGAGGTGTTTCTAATATTACCAAAGGCAACTCGTAATCAACAGAACGTGCTTCTTCTGTCTGCGAGACCACTTGTAATATCACAGTTAATTCCGCGCCCGCTAATGTCATCACCTGTGGAGGTACAAATGTGATTCCAATATTCATTTGCCCATCTTCTAACATCAAACCAGTAGATGCTGAATTAGCACCTCCTTGTGAAGATAAATCATCAAATCCAGCATGCCACCCCGGAGGAGACTCGAGGAAAAGATCGTATCCAATATCCTCATTTCCAAGGTTGAATAGGCGTATGTCGACTGATGTTGAATTGGAAGGATGCACAGGGATTACTGAATAATCAAATTCAATGCGTGTTTTTGATAATGAAGGTACATCAAGCATTAGAGTATACGGGCTGCTGACATCGTTGTCTTCATCTAATCCTAGTAGATTAATCAGATAAATTCCCGGATCTGGACCTTTCGGATGAACTAGTGTAACGTTGATTAGAGCTCCTTCTTGCCCATCTAATTCGAAATCAATTTCATCTAAACCAACGTACCAAGGCATTGTTGAGCCACTGGGATTAATTACATCCGTAGGAGATATTGATGCATTTGTTGTGAGTAATGCCGTGTTGGTTAGAGTGATTTGCCATGAAGATGTGGTCGCATTAATATCTTCAAGAGTATATTTTGGAGATGATGACTCTATTCTTACACCAGGAGTTGTGACATTGACTACAACATCCATTCGATTATTATCTTCATTGATTTCGTCTATTGAATCATCAGTATCGACTAGGAAGGAAAGTGTTCTGCTACCCGCAGTTTGAGGTTGCCAATTCCAAAACAAGGTCTTAGATCCTCCAGGCCCGAGGTCAAACAATTCATTGTCTAAGGATATCCCTTCTTCTTGGAAAATTACTTCTACGTTTTCTGCTTCTACATTCCCTAAATTGGAAACTGACATTTCAACTAAAACATCATCTCCAACTTGAGGTATCGCTATGTCGGTGTTGAATGACGATAATACCGGTGAAGGGTCAGGACGTAAGTCGTTCACTCCGACTCCAGATACTGCAATAGCAAACGGTTGTGCTTTGGATCCAGAATGGCCTGCATCTGTCACCTTAACGGTCCACAGACCCATCTCAGCAGAGTCGATTAAAACAACTTCAACATTATTCAAAGTGTCATAGTTCCCACCTTGAATAGAGCGTCCTTGAGAAAACTCATTGCCCACATACTCTACTCCACTAGGAGTTGTAATCAGTAGATTCAGATTGTTTACAAGTTGAGTATTGGAAAATCTAGAGCCTCTTTCGTCAGACCATGCGAGTACAGCCTTGAATGGTTGATTTGGCGTCGTAATATCGAAAGTATAACTCTTTGAGTTACCTGTAGATGATAATACTGAACGGTCATCAACCCAAATTCCCCTACCGTTATTTGGTGCAAGAGTTCCTTTCAAGTCGATACGTCCCCATCCCTCATCCATGTTTGGAATATCACGACTTCCTACATCTCTTGCTCCAAGAATCATCAATGCTTTGACAAGAGCTCCTTGAGGCTCAGGTCTTTGTGCAACTTCGGTAATATATTCCCTAATCAGTGCAGCTGTACCAGCAGCATTTGGTGTAGCCATACTGGTTCCCGTATACTCTAGATACCAAGTGTCTGACCATGTTGAGCCTCCTGTATCAGTGGCCTCTTGTGCACGACAGGAACGAACGTAACCACCCGGAGCTAAAATGTCTGGTTTAATCCTCCCATCATCTACTGGGCCTCTGCTAGAACCATCCATTATTGTATTAGGTGAACCTTGATATCTATTCTGTGAATTACCAACAGTAATGGTATTTTTTGCGGTTGCTGGAGCGCCGATTGTATCGCTTCCAGGCCCATCATTACCCGCAGCAAAAAGAACGACTAAGCCTTCACGTCCACTGTAGTATTGATCATAGTAACGTGTTCTGTCGTCAACATCCTCCGAGGTAGAAGTGTAAACTCCCCAATCTGATGAAGAAGATGAACCCCAAGAATTTGTATGAATTCTTGCCCCGTTATTGTATGCAGTGTTCATCATGTTGTTGATACTGGACCATTGAAAGTTACCATTGTTGTCATTCTCCATCGCCTGGAAATAGAGTTCAGCCTCGGGAGCCACCCCCTCATAATTCCCACGAGAACCATCTCCTAAGACAGTGCATGCAACATGTGTGCCATGACCTGAATGAGCGTCAGCTGTTGAGCCATCTCCAATCACATCGACATTACCGATGACTCTACTTCCAAAATCACCATGGTCGTGATCTAACCCCGAATCTGCAACCGCTACTATCTGACCTGAACCGTCCAAATCAGTAGTGTAATATCTTTCCATTGCGTTGATATTCATGTGATTCCTTGCTTGGTCATTCCAAATCGTTAGACTAGGCTGGTGGCCAACCCATGCCACTGAAGGTTCAGAGGCTATGGTAGCAATTTTGGCTGCCGTGAAACCATCGTATCTTCCAGTCTCAGCAAGGTTTGAATCGCTAAGCAAATCCTTGGCAACTACATCTATCTCTTGGAAAAGACGCATGCCCCAGTTATCAGATATATCGACCCCTGGAAGTAGATTATCGCCTCGCCAAGACTCTATCCTGACCGGCGTAGATTCAGCCGCTTCCATTACTGTGAAATCAACCATTAAGGCTAATGGCACTGGCTGGATTGAAGCAACTCCATCAATGTCAAACAGTTTTGAAAGCCCATTCTGAGTTCCCTGTACAAGCAGTCCAGATGGTGCTATGAATTCCCTGACCTCGATTCCATTATGGTCAGAAATTGCAGACCTAACATCGGATAAACGATGTTCTGTTGAAACCAAAACCAAGGAGAGATCAGATCTTGGAACTAGAAGTTCTTCTGGAATTTCATGTTCGAAAAGGACTCCGGATGCGTCATGAATTCCAATTCTAGAATGTGCCAATAGGGGCCTGTCTTCCATCGATAAATCTTCATTTAATTGTCCAACTAAATTACGAATAGAATCTTCGGGTAAGTCAAACCTTATCCATTCAACTTCTGCCTCCTCTGATACAGAAACCGATTGATTAGCAATCGGTATTCCTGAAAACAGGAATAGAATAACCAGAACCAATGCTTTACGCACAGACCTAGGCCGAAGAATATTCGCTTTAGGCGTTACCACGGTTAGTTTCACAAGAACCACGTTACCCCTTCACAATCATCGGAGAAGGTAGCAGTCTGTGCTTCTGAAACAAAATGAATGAAATCTTGTTTGTTTTCAGTTCCTCTAAAATCAGTCCATTCAATATGAATCTGAATAGAATATTCTTCCCATACAGTATAGCCTTGAACGTTTATCTGCATCCGTTCTCCTGAAATGCTAGTATGGCTTGGAATTGCATCAAACTCTTCAGAAATAGTGCCCAATACATTGTTATCTTTATCCACAAAATCGACAATAAAAACAACATCAGTGATTGGCCTACTACCATCGTTAAACAATTCAGCCAGCACGATATGGCCGTTTCTTTGGAGATAAGTTACTTCGATTTCGACGTCGTCTCTAGGAATAGCCCAATACCATGTGGAGACAAGAGCTCCTAGCAGAAGTAACATAATCGCTCCTGCCAAAGCAATTCTCAAAGGATGGACTTTTTCAGTTAACTCCATGACCTTCTGGCCAATTTCTTGGGAGTAATCGTGGAGTTCTTGCTCCATCTCCTCTTCATCAAATTCATCCATCAACCTGTCACCGCCGCTATGCCTGTTGCAATTAATGATGAGAATGGATCTACAATCATGATGTGGGTTGTTTCAATTTTACCACCGGTCAAAGTACTGAGCAAAGATAAATCGGTTACAACACCATTTACTCCAACGCTAGATGCAGTTGGTATACCTCCGGTAAATTGTGCATCTAGCAGAACTCCTCTTGCATCAATTTCGAATCCTAGAACTGTAACCTCTGTATGCGCAGTAGCTACAATCCTTCCGCCAGTGATTCCATCGACGACGATTACAGGATATCCCATAATCATGTGTTGGTGAACTGTTGCCCCTTGCAAGTTTTCTCCGACAACTTCCGCTGTAATTATTTCCAAATCATCTCGAGCCAGGGTGTCGCTTCTACGCATGTACAATTTTTCAACACCATTACCTGAAGCTGAAATTGCAGCGCCATAATCATCGGTTACTTCCATTGTGAATCTATCTGGAAGGTTTTCTGCTAGCATTAGATTGCTGCTTCGAGTATTCTGAGATTTACCCTTGGTCTCAATGAATAAATCCATGTCGTCACTATTCGATGAATAAATCATTTCAAACATTCCTTGGAATGTTGTTACCTCATTGATATCGAAATTGCTATCGGGCTCTGCAAGCAGATGCATTTCACCAGGAACATCTCGAATGAACATCGTTGAAGGCCACCATAGTCCGTCGACCTTTCGCATTTGTTGAAGCATTAGAGAATCTGCTGCATTCAAACCAATGCGTTCGGATGGTGGGACCTCTAAGTCCGCTTGCAGTATGTCCCCGATCTTGGAGTAGAGCCCCGCAGTTGCAGGTGCATTGAACAGCATCATTTCGGTTCGAATTCCTCGGAGTTGGTTATTTTGTAAGACTCTTGCACTATCCATTCTTTCGCCCATGTCATAATCCATATCGATAGTAGTTCTAGGTATGATTAGTTCTGCTTCTGTAGAAACGGACATTTGCAGAGATATATCACGGGATAATTCAGTATCTAAGCCCGATAACACCAACAATGTGTCAGTCTTTGAAAGACCATTGATTTCAACAGTCAATACTGGCCTTGCAGGAGTCCATCCTTCAAGCAAAGATGTGATTGCAAAGGTCGGGATGTCGTCAACAATTGTTACATCATAACCCAACTGAATTCTTCCCGCAGGTAATTGTGGCATCCAAATCCTAGTGTGCCATGAACGTCTTTGTTCTATTTCCAATCCTTCATCTGACATTGTATCAAGATCTAGCCCTGTCATTTCTCTAGGAGAAATATAGCCATCAAGCATTGCTTCAACAATGTTCTCGCTATCATTCAATCCACCCCATGTCAAAGCCTGAATCACCTCATCACGTTCACTATCATCAATGTGTAAATCACTCAATGCGTTAGTTACAGTCTCACGAGAACTCTGTGTGAAGGATGGCATTCTGGAGTAGTTGAAAATTAATTCTGTTCCTTCCAATACCTCTCCTGTAAGTCCATGAGCCCAATCTGGCTCATCAGGAATATTCACTCCCTTGCGAACATCTAGTGTTATGTCAAATTCTTCTCCTGTTAGTAAATCAAGTCCTAGACTCATGTTACTTCTAACATTAGAAGCGTCGCCTAAATCGACCATACTTTCGACTGCAAAGTCGTTTACTGAGGCACCAAAGTCAATCATTCCTGAAAGGAAGAAAGATAGTGATAACACTCCGTCGGCTTCACCGAACTCTGGTACGGAGATAATATCCGACTTCTCTGATGATGGTAATGAAAGCGTAACATTTGCTGGAAGTGGATCGAGGTAGACCTTTCCTGAAAGTCCGAGGAACTTGTCATCTCTATCGCTGACATCTTCCATCAAAACACTGAATGGAGAAGAGCCTGAACGATTCATCACCATTCGACTATTCCCTCTGTCTCCAACGGCTCCTGGCTCATCAGGAGGATAAAGAATGACTGAAGTCAAATTAGATAGCCTCAGAGACATACTAGCCTCGCCTGAGTTCTGGTCAATCCAGAAACGTGCATGGTCATCATCCATGGTTAGAGGAATCGTGGCATTAGAAATCTGAACTTCAACAGAACCTATCCCTTCATCTGCAATGAAGGCGAGAGTGTCACCTAATTTCAATTCAAATTTAGATGGTAGGTCGTTTAGCCTCATTGCATTATACTGGCCGTTTCCTTCCGCACTGTAAGTGATCGTTCCGATTTCTCCAGTAGCATTGTAAATGATATCAGTCCCTTGTTGGCTGATTGTCAAGAACTCTGGCCGGTTTGAAATTGATGCGAATTGTCGAACATCACCATCTGTAGTATTGGATGAATGATTGAGATGTCCAATAATTAATTCCTCGCCAGACAATCCATTCAAGGAGATTGTTCGTAAGTCTGTTTCTTGGTCATATGAGTAACTCAATCCTGAAATGTCATTCACTGAAACACTCATCCCAACCGGAACCAATGGATCATTAACCCATCCATATTTACCATCGACTTTGCCATTATCATTTGTGTAATCAACATCTTCGCTTAAGAGAATATGACTTCTATTCATCACAGGATGAGGACTACTGCCGATTGCTAGTTTTATGCTGCCTGCAGTCATTTCTTCACGGGTGCTTCCCGATGCCCATGTTTCTCTGACTTGATTATAAAATTGGACTATTATTTCACCACTTGATTCACCAGCTGTGCCGACAATAGCCTCTGGCAATCCGTTCAGAATTGTCCCTAAATCCAAAACAATCTCAACCAAATTCAGAATCACGTTATCCAATACTTCACTCAGGAGATCTGGAGCCGTACCAAACTCCACTCTTATTCTATTAGATGAAGGGATTTCAAATGTACCGAATACTGCGATTACTTCGGGCACATCTAGGAACTCTACTTCCATTGAAGAGGAATCTCCAGCATACCCGTGCCTTTCGAATGTAGATACATACTCAATCTTAGAGATTCTTTCGGTTCCTGCGATTAGAATCAAACTGTTCCAACGATTGTCGCTTGGGTCTAGTATCAGGCTTGTATCCCCCACATTTGATGTTATATCAGCCGAGTAATTTTTGATTGATATAATCAAAGAAAGTCTGTTAGGCATCTCACCCGGGAAGTTGGAAGAACCTGGAGCCTCCCCGATTAGGGTGAATATCGCATCGATTTCCTCTTGAGGCAATGTGCCCTTAGGTAAATCTCTGACCCATCCTCTAGAATCTGTGATGTTACCAATCTGGCCTCCTTCCTCGATATGTGCAGAACGGTCTTCGAAATAATGGAACCAAAGGTCCGCATCTGTATCGCTAAAGATTTCGATATTGTCGAATGAATTCTCTCCAGCATTATCATTACGAATTACTAAATCTACTTCTTCAGGAATTAATGTATTTCCAATAATTGGGTGCAGCCCTACGTCTATGTAACCCAATTCATCAAGAGCGCGATTACCATCCAAATCTGGTTGGGCGTAGTGTACGTAACCAATTCCTATTGAATATCCACATTTATGTAACCGACTTTCTGAATCATGATCTAAGACAGGGTCATACCATGAAGAGTCTTCACAATCGGTCTGCTCGTTTTGGGAATTGCGATTTGGATTGGAAACTGAAATTGCATAGGGGGCAGTAACTGAGGTTATCTCCAAACCAGAGTCATCTCCTCCGCTGAAGATATTTAGGACATCGAGAATGCTGGTGAATGTTTCAGTGATATTCAGAGTCATTTGGTCCAGTCCAACTCTAACCTGGAAATCATGTGGAGGTTGAGTGAAGCGTGAATCGATAATCAGAGCGTATGATTCACCTTCTGTTGTCAGTGTCAAATCATAAGCAACACCTTTCATCAGTGAAACTTCCATGCTACCCATGTCATCCCACAGAGGATCATTATGATCGAGCACTCTAACTTTCCACTGGAAATTAGGACGAACCCAAATCGATTCGATGGATGGGATAATGCCGTCTCCAAAGTTTACATCCCAACCTTCTCCTTGCTGCCCCAAGCCTACAATGGAAAGCCCAACTGCAACATCACTACTTCCGTCCCCATCTATGTCAACAGCGTTTTCGAATAGGCCAGTGTCTTCAAAACTCAATATATCGCCAGTAAATGTACCATAGTCCCAAGCTTCGTATTGAGGGCCATTATTCCTAGCAGTATAGTTGACATATAGGGAATAAGTGTTAGCACCGAAAGCCAATGGGTCGTTGAATGATGGAGGAAGTTCGAATAATGTATCGAGTAAATTATTTGGCCATCCATCAGGGTGGGTTTCTGGATTCGCTAACAACTCGTACGGCCTTGGGTGTGATGGCTCTAGTGGCGTAGTTTGGCGCATCGTAATATCTCCAAGCAAGCCATCTGTCGCCAATAGAGCATCGCCATCACCGATTTCTCTACCCCTAGATTCTAATGCACTCAATACACTCTCAGCACCGCTTCGAGCTAATTCTCCTTCGCCTGAGTCTCTCTGTTCGGTAAGTGCATTCGCCATTGTTTCCAAGACGCCAAAGTCGTCCCTACCCACATTTCCATCTGCAGAAACTGGATTGAATATAGGCAAAAACATAACGATAACGAGAACTATTGCAACCCTCCTTGAATCGAGTGGTTGCGGGACTCCACGATGGAGAACTCGCACACCTTCTGCTGACATCAATACTAATTGCGTTCGCACACCCAAATGAAACCATCCCTCTCGCGAGCGCGTGATGTGCGGTTTTCAACGTTCGAATAATTGGTCGCTACCACATGATGGACATGCAACAACTGCACTGCTTATTGCTGCAGGCATGGTTACTGCAAACGCTTTACCGCATGATGTACAATTTGTTTTCAAAGTATGATTTGATGGTTGGTGAACAGGAGGTAAGGCGACACCTCCACTCTTGACTTTCCCAGAAACTGGGATTGCGGGTGATTTCTTTGGCTTAGGGTCATCTTCGAATGCCGCTAATGCAGCATTAGCGATTTCAGGGTCTACTTGACGAACTTGTGGACTTGGCCTAAATCCAGCATTTGGATCAATCTGAGATTGTGAATCATTTCCATAAATAGATGCGAATTCACTAGCCTTCTCTTCCGACATGATTTGTTCTGAAGATTTGACAACTCCTCCATCCGAAATTCCAGCCATTTGAACAGCCTTTGCGAACATAGGTAAATTGGTAGTTTTAGCTATCTGTAATATCCTAGCGTTGGCTTCTTCTAGGGACAATCCTTTCTCAACTAACATTTCAACAGCGTGCCTTCTTTGAATGCCTTTGTGGCCAAACAGTACTACGCCTGCAACAATAATTACGGTCAGGAATGCAATACCGACAATACCCAATATGTTGGCTCCATCTGCAGGATCTACTACCTGGAATTCAAAAATTTCAAAATCGGTGTTATTCGAATTATCATAAACCGTTAACGCTAATCTATATTTCCCGGTTTCATCGAATGTTTTTGTTAGAATACGGCCGGTGTAATCTGGATCATTCGTTGTATCTCCATCCCCATTTGAGTCTACTTCGAGGTCTAAATCCCAAGTGAAACGTAATGTGTCCTCTTCATCCCATTCATCAACAGCTTTAGCCTTAAATTCAACTTCTTCGCCCATTGTTACTTCTTCAATATCCGAAATATCGCTGGTTACCAAAATCGGCACTGTATCATCATAAACTATTATTGTAGTATTTGCATAACCCATGTTTCCAGAAGGGTCAGTTACTGTAAGAGTTACCAAATGGGTGCCTATTTCAGACCAACTAACCGTATACTGAGATGCTGATGACATCGTTGTTCCATCAATGCTCCAAGATGCCGAAGCAATTGCATGGTCGTCAAAAGAATTGGAGGCCTGTAAAGTTAAGTCAGAGATTCTTAGCAGTCTTCGGTTGCCATTGAGATCGAGAACTCCTCCTGAGCCGGTAATTACTGCTGTAGGATTAGTTACATCAGACACAGAGACCTGATGACTTGTTGTCGTGGTTTCTCCACTTACTGACTGTGCTGTGAGGTTGATCGTTTTGGTTCCAGGGGTTAACCAAGATGCTTCAACTAATTCTCCTTCATCATCAGTAAATCCATCTGAATCAAAGTCCCAAGACAATACGCTAATTTGCTGTAGACTATTTGGAGAATTACCTGCATCTAAGGTGATGGATTGACCGATAGTAGTTGTACCATTTGAATAATCTACAATGTTGGGGGCGAGAACTGGTTCAAACCATGATTTCACAGTGAAGTGAAGGTCAATTGAACCCGCTTCAACCATCAGGTTCAGGTTTTTTAGGTCCAAGAAGGAGGGTACTGTCCAATCTAATTGAGTGGTGTCCTGGCCTCCAAAGTCATCCATATTAGAGCCAGAGATCAACAGATCTCCTCCCAACTGGTTATCTGATTGGATGAATAAATCCCCTGTTCCCGAAATTGGATGAGCCCAATAAGATAGTTCAGTTCCACCATCAACATTGAATGTACCTAGATTGGCTTTTTGCCCGGCCTCGACGATGAATGTGTTGTGGATGAAAGGATACTGTTCGGATGATGCGGGTGCTAATTGTATCTTGAAACGAGCAGTTGAACCTCCTTGGTCGCCCATTCCCTCATCGCCATCATGTGCAGTATTGTCGAATACTACATACCAATTCTTTGCAGTGAATGATTGTGGAGGGGCCCAGTCGAACCACTCATCCCCTAGCATCGATTCGAATGAACCTTCAGGCGTGAAAGAGTTGCGATAATTTTGACCATTGTTGTATGTCTGAATATTATTTTCATCGAATAAAAGAACATCCATTGCATCATCCATTACTTCGTAATCAATAGCTAAAGTTGTAGCCGAATTCCTAATTCCAATATCAACTATCAGACAAGCGCCCGTTTCTACAGCCACTCCTGAACTTGAAGATATAACATCAGACAGGTCAAATTGGGCGCACTGAGGTGCTGCTCTACCATCGGTAGCACTTACTGCGGGAGCAAGAAGCAGTCCGAGCAGCAGTAATACAAGCAATCGCGGGGCACTCATGTGTTGCCAAACATGAGTCTCGGCTTTCAAATTGACTCAGCCTTGATGATTCCACCCTTCGGGTGATTTAACCAGATGTTGCAAAGAATAGTCGTCATTCAGAATTAGCCTGTCACCATCTGAAAGCGCCACAACTGAGGAATGAATTTCTCTTGCTTCTTTTAGTGAAGGGTCATGATTTTCTAAGCGGCCTGAATAATGTGTAAGAGCAAGATGCTTAGCATTACATTCGACCGCAGTTCTAGCTGCACCAGCCGCTGTTGAGTGTAAATGCTCGTTTGCAATATCTGTATGAGTCTTCAAAAATGTAGCCTCGTGAATTAGAAGATCGCATTCGGAATCAATTGCCTGCTCCGCAGTATCTCCTGAGATTATCACTGACTGACCAGGTCTGTAGTTAGAACGGAAGTTCATGGCCTCAAGTAACTCGCCTTCATATTCAATATCATTACCAGCGGCTAATACTGCTTTAATTTCATCAGGTAAATGTTGAGATGCTACTCTGTTGAACTTTCCTTTTCTGCCGCCTGTAGATACCCTCCAGGCACAAGAAGGTACTGTGTGCTGAGTAGGGTGGGCAGAAATTGTGATGTTTTTGAGGGGCTGTGGTAAATCTACTTGTGAGCCATCATTCATGTTTACCCATCTTTCTCCATCTCCAAGTATCCACTCAACTTCATACCCCAGAGTTTCACTATTCGCTCCTAAGTCCATCCACATGTCATATTGTATGACTAAATCAGAAGGAGTTACTTCTGGTTCACCTTCAGACCCAAGTAGCGTATCAACTACTTCAGAGGTAGTGGGACCTATTACCCACAACTTATCCTTACGCCCATCCAGCGCCATGGTTTGCATCCAAGGCAACACTCCCCATGTGTGATCAAGATGACCATGTGTAAGAAGAATGGCTGCTACTCGAGACATCTTCAATCGCCTTCCAGCGTGAGCTTTCATTTCTGAACGATAGGCCACTAATCGGTTTTGAAAACCCTCACCGCAATCTACGACAAACATGCCTTCCGATGTTTCAACAATTGACCCAGATACTGAACGGCCTTGAGCAGGCCTAGCAGATGAGGTTCCAAGTACATGCACTTCAAGGCCCAATTAATCACCTCAGTGTTCGTAAGGAATAGGAGTTTTAGGGAACCATCGTAGAATAACTACGTCACCGATTGAGCGAACCCAGCGCCATGGAATTGTTAGATGAATTCCCCGTTCGACTAGTTCTTCTGGGCAATCTGCTACGAAAAGGTGAGTTGCACGCATTTCTGCACCGTTTACTACGGTCTCTCCAACAACTCCTAAATGGCGACCATCTGGAAGGTAGATGTCTTTTCCATTCAACTGTGAAATGCTCAAATCTGCAACCAAAGATAGTCCTCCCTGACTAAGCGAGATGGTCGGCCCTCAATGAACCCAACGGCGGAATTGTGATGCAATATGAGATTACATTTGCAATTCTACTACCGGGCCTTTAGGGCGTCCAAGTAAAGCAAAGATTCCAAAGAATAGTAAACAGAAACCTGAGCAATAGCCGCCAATAGCACCGTTTGATTCTGCAAAGGAAATCTCTCCAATTTGTTCCTCAGGAGAAAGATCTTCATTCACCTCATCGAATAATGCGTTAGCAGTAGTTGTCTCATAATAACCAGTGAACATTAAGGTGGTGAACAATAATACTGCCATTCCCAAAAACGCCTTACTACCCCATGGTTTGTTCATGAATTGAATGATGGAAACTGCTAACATACATACAGACATAAGCATGATAACAGTATACAATAGTGAAAATGTAGAAACCATTGAATCCATGTCATCAAGAAGAGAATTACTTATTTCGTTTCTGAAATCATCTAAATCTGTTTTCGCATCATCCCATAACCCTTTGACCCAGTAAGAATAACCAAACATAATTAATGAAAAGAAAACTCCCAAAATACCATTTGAAGTTCTCCAAGCCTTGCTCTTATCTTTACCAACGATTACTACTTGTTGAGACCCCGCAGGCATAGGAATTCCAACTAAACCAGGAGCGCCCATCGGCATTGGTGCTGGCATTGGCGCTGGAGCTGTTGGCGCTAAGCTAAATTCCGGATAGTGCCCTTGGGTATATTTTTCTGCTTCTTCAGAAGGATAGCCTTGGGCTAATAACGATTCATAGTATGCTTGTGCTTCCATAACACAACGTACTAGCACATCGTACTTGAAATCATTTGCTGATTAAAACCAGCACAACAAATCAAAATCACTTGCCGATGTTTCCACGTGCCTTCAAGGAAGGACGTAGTTTCTCTGCGCCCTTACCCTTGTTGTGAAGTCCGCGTCCACGCTTGCCAGCGCTTGTCTTTCCACGGTATGCACGTCCACGGTGGTGTGTTTCTGCAATCCAGCCTAGATCCTTATCGGACTTGATTGCTGGGTGAGAAGGGTCAAGCATGATTACTTCGAAGTACTTGTGCTTACCATCTTGTCCAACCCAGTATGAGTTTAGAACTTCCAAGTTAGGGAAGTGACGGTTAACACGCTCTTCAGCAATACGCTGAGTATTCTTAGCCATGGTAATCTTGTTGATACCAGCCTTCGAAGGTTTACGCTTCATGTGAATCTTACCTTTGCGAAGTCCACCACGGCGAACGCGAGTTCGGACCATAACGACTCCTTGCTTAGCCTTGTAACCAAGGCGGCGAGCTGCATCGATACGTGTTGGTTTGTCGATGCGGCAGTTAACAGGATCACGGCGCCATTGGACCATGCGGTCTTGACGCTGTTGATGGGTTTGTGTTGCTTTTGGATTGTTCCATGTTTCACGAACATGCTGGTAAAGACCCTTAGCCATTGTACATCACCTACTCCTTGGAGCAGTTTGGCGACTTGCCGCCCCTATTTGAAGACCGCGACGCGCAATTGTGACCCCCTACGGGGGATTCACTCATGTGTAAGTGGAGTATCGGAGGGGTGTGTCCCTTCAAATTACTGGAGCCGATGAGGTTCTAAAAGCACTTGAAAATGGGGTTGAAATTAAACTTGTTTTAGTCGATAGAGAAGAAGATTGTTCAGAGATAATTCAACTTTGTGAAAGCCGAGACATACCTATTGTCGAAGGATCTTCTACTGACCTCTGGCGAATGAGTGTAGACGGCCAACAGAAAGCCCTTGCTTTGACAGGAAGAGAACCTAAAGGTACCTTGGAAGAAGTGTTCGAAAGAGAAGGCGTAATTTGGTTATTTGATGGAGTAGAATATGCTCCAAATCTTGGTTTTGGGGTAAGAACTGCGGAGGTTAGTGGAGCTACTGCTGTTATCATTAATGTCAAGAAAACCCACGAGGAAAGAAGAACAATTCGAAGAGCGGCCATGAGGGCGACTAGATTCATTCCGGTAGTTTACGCTACAACTGAGGAAATCCTCGCCGCATGTAATAGAAGGATCGTTGTTGCAGAGGATGTTGGAGGCAAAGCACCTTGGGATGCAGACCTAACTGGAGATGTTATGCTCGTAGTTGGTGCTGAGAATGCTGGAGTATCAAAAGAAGTTCTAGATGCAGCAGATGATATCGTCAGACTACCCATGCCGGGATTCGTTCCATCATACAACCTACAGGTTGCAGTTAGCGCTCTAGCAATCGAAAGACTGCGCCAATCAGAGTGATTTACTCTTCGTGTTCGCGACGAATTACTGCAACAAAACTGACTGCGATTGCAGCAAGTGTACCAACTATGCCAATAGATGGCAAGCCGCTAGATTCTGAGTCATCATCTGTATCATTACTATCACTATTGTTTTCTGAATTATCATCGTCGGAAATTATTGGCCCCTGTCCTCCAATATATAGCATAGCACTCATGGAAATGCCATCATCTTCTGCGGGTGCGAAGGCATAAGTTATTTGCACGTTATGAAAATCATTTATTGTTCGGTTTCCATCTTCTATTTTAATGAAAATAGTATCGCCAACACCGAAGGTTGAAACTA
>Ga0208277_1000133_pt1 | contig 42341 bp, 36 predicted proteins | sample ETNtaG_5_FD_185782 | JGI IMG/M metagenome (GOLD analysis project Ga0208277, IMG submission 185782) | Marine microbial and viral communities from oxygen minimum zone, Eastern Pacific Ocean - ETNP201406SV205 (SPAdes) (version 2) | ecosystem: Environmental > Aquatic > Marine > Oceanic ...
TATTATATATTCGTATAATATATATTATGTTAAATTAAATAGTTATCAACAATTCTATACATATAGTTATAGATTAAACGCTATATGGTTTGTTGTGCTCTACCCTAAACTGATAAGGCTCTAGCAGATCATATTGCTGGGATTTAACAGTTGATACGAACTTAAATGATACATCTATATACTCTTCTGTAATATTCATGCTGACATAACCTTTATGTCTGCCATTCATCCACATTAAGTCTTTGTTTTCATCTACAAATGCTTTTTCAACAACTTCTGTTAACTCGCCCATAGAATCGCCGAGGCTCGGCGAAGAAATTGCAGGTGCCCCTACTTCTATCCCCATAAACTCATTTTTTTCATCATATAGATTCGAAAACCATGCGTTATGAGAATCTCCTGCAAGGATTACATTTGATTGAGATTGAGAAATAACTTCATAAAATTTCTCTCTTTCTAGCGGATATCCATCCCATTGATCAGTGTTAATTGGTACTTTTTCACCCGCCAGTTGTTTTGACAAATATGATCTAGAACTATCTAATTTATCTGATTTAAATATTCCAGGTAAGTATTTTGGTCCAATCAGAAGTTGTTGCCCAAATATGGACCATTTGAATTCTTTATCGATTTTTTTATTTACCCAATTTAGTTGCTCATTTCCTAACAAGGCCCTAGGTTTAAGTAAATCTTTTTTAAAGTTTTCTTTATCCAGTATTTTGTCTTTGATATAAGAACTTATATCTAATTGTTTATCTCTTCCATATAATCTTGTATCCAACATCACTAGGTTTATTAACTTTCCTATTGAAAATCTTCTCCATATTTTATCTTTTGCCCCATTCTCTCTTATAGGCATCCATTCGTAATAAGCTTTTACGGCATTATATTTTCTATCTTCAAACGAGCCTTCACCTCTATTATGATTTTGAGCGCCTGTTTTCCAAGTATCATTAGTTATTTCGTGGTCGTCCCAGACAACTATCATGGGCTTGGATTTATGCAGTTGCTGTAAATCTTTATCACTTCTGTAAGTTGCATACCTTTGGCGATAATCATCCAGAGAAACAATCTCATTAGATGGATTTACCACTCTCCCCATTTTTTTTGCATCCGAAGATGCATATCCCTTCCTGCTATATTCATAAAGGTAGTCTCCTAGATGAAGCACTAAATCAACTTCCTTATCATTAGCCATTTCTTTATAAGCATTAAAGTAACCAGCTGGATAATTTGAGCAGCTGCAAAACGCAATATTATATTTTTCAGGGTTTTGAATTGGTAATGTGGCTGTTATACCTATATCAGAATGAACATCATGTGATTTAAATCTGTAGTAGATTTTTTTTGCATTATATTCAAGTGGTATCTTTGCATCTACTTTAACAGTGAAATCATCTATAGGTTTTGCTTTAGCAAATCCGCTTGCTATTATTTTTTTAAAAGAAGTATCTGGCGAGACTTCCCAAATAACTGCTTTTTCGACACGCTCTTCGGTAGATATTTTTGTCCAAAGGATAACTTGGTCATTAGTAGGATCTCCGCTTGCTACTCCATAATCAAAAGAAATGTTTGCTTTATTATTCGATGCTAATAATTTGAAAGATAATGAGGAAAGAAAAAACAGTAAACTTTTAATAAAAAATCTTCTATTCATAAATAGAAATTATCATAAATAAAGGTTGTTTAATTTTTTTTTAAATTTCTAGAATAAAAAAAGGACTTTTGTGCAAGCCCTTTTTTAATTCCTACAATCTTAGTTGTTGGCCTGGAAAACTAAATTACTAGTCGTTTCTGCTGCTAGATTAACACTTGAAAATCCGGCTTCAGAAAGTAATCCCATCAGTTTTTTCGGTCCCGCTTGTGGCCCCAAACCTAATCCAACAGGTTGTGCTTTAGATGCTGGAACGCATATTAAGGTTCCGAAGCCATAAAACATTGCCGCACTTGGATTATTATCGATGTTATTCTTAAGGCCATCTAAGGCCATTGGTTCAACAACCATAAAAGTTCCATCATCTGCTAATGTGTCCTTTATGGCCTTGGCTACTCCTACAGGATCCCCCATGTCGTGCCATGCATCAAAAATGCAAGCCAAATCATAAGATTCTTTGGGTATTGCTGCAGCGTCAGATACAAAAAACTCTAAATTAGACAGTCCTTTTTCTGCAGCTCTTTTTTTAGCTTCTTCGATAGAAGGTCCATGAAAATCAAACGCGTGTATCGTCGAATTTGGGTACTGTTCTGCCATTAGCATTGAAGAAGTACCAAGACCACAACCAATATCAGCGACTTTAGCTCCTTTCTTAAGTTTGTCTTCAACTCCTTCCATGGCAGGAATCCATTCATCTAAAAGATGACCTGCATATGCCGGACGAAAAAATCTTTCGGTTCCACAAAAGCAGCATTCATGGTGTTCTCCCCAAGGTCTTCCACGACCAGTTTTAAAAACCTCTACGGCAACATCCTCTTTAACAAATTGCCCCACTACACCCTGGACTAAACCTTGTATGCATGTTGGCTCATTTTCTCTAGCAAATACTGCTGCCTGTTCAGGACTTAAACTAAACTGATTTGTATCATCATGGTAAGTGACGTACCCCCTTCCAGCATTTGAAGAAAGCCACTCTAATAAATAACGCTCATCGACATTCGATTCTTTTGCTATTTCTTCTGCAGTAGCAGGACCTAGTTTATCCATAGCCCTATAAGCACCAGTTTGGTCTCCCAGATATGACATCATGATTGCCATAGAACCTGCAACATCATTGAATACGTTGCCAAATAACTCCATTAGCTTTTCATGATTTACTTCTGTTGTTGAATTCATTTTTTCACTCCATTTATACAAAAATTAAATATAACAGAAAGAATTCAAGTATTGTTATTAAAAACAATGATGTGCAAGATAGACACGGATAAGGCCTTCGAAGTATGTAGTACAATTACCTTATGAAACCATTAAATGGAATTAAAGTTATAGACCTGACACATATGTTAGCAGGCCCATATGCTGGTATGGTCATAGCAGATCTTGGAGCTGAAGTTGTAAAAGTTGAACCCTTAAGAACCGGAGAAATGACTCGTGGTCTTCTTAAATCAGATCCAGATTACTCATTTAAAGACTTTGGTGCCTATTTTCTAACGCTTAATAGAAATAAAAAAAGCGTATCTTTAGATCTTAAATCAGACGAAGGATTGAAAGTTTTTTATAATCTAGTTAAGTCTGCTGATGTAGTACTAAATAATTTTAGTGCTGGAGTAGTAAAAAAACTTAAAGTTGACTTTGATTCGTTGAAAGCGATAAATCCAAGAATCATTACCTGTTCTATAACTGGATTTGGTGAAACAGGCCCCCACTCCACAAGGCCAGCTTATGATCAGATTGTTCAAGCTTACAGTGGAGGCATGTCTATTACTGGTCCAGATGCAAATACCCCTACAAGAGCAGGTATACCCATTGGAGATTTAGGATCAGGTTTATATAGCGTAATTGGTATATTATCCGCACTCCTTTCTCGCGAGCAAACCAATAAAGGTCAGCATATAGATATGTCGCTTTTAGATGTTCAAATATCTCTGTTAACTTATATGGCAACTATGCAGACACTTTCAAATATTGACCCCGAACCGATAGGAAATGCTCATTTTGTGCATGTTCCTTACAACAGTTTTACCACACAAAATGGCTTTGTTGTTATTGCAGTTATTACCGATGCTTTCTGGCAGGCGCTCTTAGATGTCGTTGATGTAGAAACTTTGAGAGATCCTAAATTTAGTAAATCAGTTGATAGATTAAAGAATCAAGAATTTATAGAGTTAGAGCTAAATAAAGTTCTCTCCACTAAGCCTTCTGATTATTGGATAAAAGCATTAAATGAAGCAAAAGTTCCTTGCGGGCCAATTAATACTTTCAGTCAAGCTTTAACAGATGAACAAGTTATACACAGAGATATGGTTGTAGAGGTTGAACATCCTGATGGGGGGAAAGTTAAAATGCCAGGAAATCCAGTAAAACTTTCTTATACAGATGAAGTTTCCTACACCCCTCCTCCTCATTTAGGAACTCATACAAGAGAGATTCTCAAAGAATGGGGTGATTACGATGATGACAGTATCCAAAATCTAATAGATAAAAATATTATTCAATCAGTAAACTAATATATATTTATCTAATACATAAGCTGCTATCGCAATGAAAATAGTGACTAATGCTAAAAAAAGTAACAAGGTTTTAAATTTAAATTCTTTTTCTTTCATGTTTTGCTTTAGTAATTGGGCTATCTGTAAGAAAATGTATTATATATGGCAAAACAAGATTTAATAGAAATGGATGGAGAGGTAATAGAAACTCTCCCGAACACAACTTTTAGAGTTAAGTTAGACAATGATCATGTTGTTACTGCTCACATTTCGGGAAAAATGCGCAAGCATTACATAAGAATCCTTACAGGAGATAAGGTAAAAGTTGAAATCACCCCATATGATTTGTCCAAAGGAAGAATTATCTTTAGAGAAAGGTAGAACTTATAAATTATAGAGTTTAATCATTATTGCTGTAAGCAAGGCAAATTTATGTTGGTCTGCTTCAGGAGTCCAGGCTTTATCTGAAGCACTTTGAATCACAATAACTGTTTCTGTCGGAGGATCTATCCATATCATTTGCCCAAAAATACCTTGAGCATAATAAGATTTATAAGGAGGACCGCTTAACCACCACTGGTATCCATAATGTCTGTAAGCTTTCGAAGCTTTTGTAGAATCTCTAATCCATTTTTTTGGAAGAACTTCAGTGCCATTAAGTAATTTTCCTTGTTTCAAAGCAAAAATACCAATGCGTGCATAATCCTTCAAAGTTGCATAAATGCAGCAACCACCCAATTCATCTAAGAAAGTATTATCTAGAGCCCAGTGCGCGTCAGATTCCATTCCAAAAGGTTTCCATATCTTACTTTCAAGATAATTCGAAAGATTACTGCCAACAGCTGAGCGAACTATTCCACCAATCAGGTTGCTTTCAGCGGTGTTATAGTTGAATCTCCTTCCAGGCTTATGTGCCGTATCCAATTTTGATAAATATTTATAAAGATCTGAAGAGTTGAAACCGGCGGCTAAGTTTACATCTGAATAAGGGTCATCATAGTCTTCATTCCACTTAATTCCGGAAGACATTTGAAGAATGTGTTTAATAGAAATTTTATCGTAATTACTTCCAGATAATTCAGGCAGATATTTAGTTACTGGGTCTTTGATATTTTTTATGAAACCATCTTTTATTGCAGCACCGAGGAGCATAGAAGTAACAGATTTTGTTACAGAAAAGGAAATCCATTTAGAATTTTCGTCATTTCCAAAATTGTAGTGCTCATGGAGTATATTGCCTCGTCTAACTATCATCATTCCTGCAACATTAAATTTTTTGTTGTAGTCTTCTAATGAGTAAGTCTTGCCCTTATGTTCGTAACTAATTTGTGAAAAATCTAATAATAAGTAATTTAAGGGATAAGGACTTGGGCTTTTATTAATTATTCGTGAGGGAACAAAATTAAAACCATTCTTAAAACCATTAATCTTCTGAGTTTTGTCCCAAAAAAGAATGGACTGTTCTGGGTTTGCTGAGTTAGAAGTGAATTCTTCAGAAAAGTGATTGATCGAAAAAGAAAGGAGAAGACAAATTAAGGTAACTTTATTCAACTTCTTATTTTCTCTTTTTGCTTAGAGTTTTCTTTAAATTCAATTGATATTTCGCCGTTTTTTAACTCAACGAAGGCAGTGCCCCCTGCTTTAGATAATTTACCAAAAAGAATTTCTTCAGCTAATACAGTTTTAATACTATCTTGAATTAGTCTTTGCATAGGCCTAGCACCCATATTTTTGTCGTATCCGTTTTCTAACAACCATTCGCGAACTTCTTCCGAAACATCGAGTTGTACTTTTTGCACATCTAATTGTACTTGTAACTCAACTAAGAACTTATCTACGACTGTCTTAATGACTTCAGTAGGCAATGGATTGAATTGGATTATTCCATCTAATCTGTTTCTAAATTCTGGAGAAAAGGTCTTTTTAATCATTTCAGTGGCATCACTCGAATGATCTTGAGACTGAAATCCCATACTTGCCCTACTCATATCCTGAGCTCCAGTATTCGTTGTCATTATTACAATAGTATTTCTAAAATCAGCTTTTCTACCATTGTTATCTGTTAGTGTTCCATGATCCATAACCTGTAAAAGTATATTAAAAACTTCAGGATGTGCCTTTTCTATTTCGTCTAAAAGTATTACTGAATGCGGGTGTTTATTAACAGACTCTGTCAGCAATCCTCCCTGATCATAGCCTACATAACCAGGAGGAGCTCCAATGAGTCTCGATACAGTATGTCTTTCCATATATTCAGACATATCAAATCTAACAAATTCTATTCCCATTATAGAGGCGAGTTGTTTACTAACTTCGGTTTTACCAACTCCAGTAGGTCCAGAGAATAGGAAAGATCCAACTGGTTTTTCATCTACTCTTAGACCAGCTCTTGCAAGTTTGATTGAAGAAGCGAGACTTTCTACTGCTTCATCTTGACCAAATATTACTCTTTTTAAATTTTCCTCTAATTTTTCTAGTGATTTCTTATCTGAAGATGAGACTGTTTTTTCTGGAATTCTAGCAATAGATGCAACTATCTTTTCAATATCTAGTTCGTTGATAGTTTTCTTTCTTTTCGATAAAGGTACTAATTTTTGTCTTGCTCCTGCTTCATCGACAACATCAATCGCTTTATCTGGAAGAAACCTATCATTTATGTGCTTAGAAGATAAAGATGCTGCAGCTTTTAGAGAACCTTCCGTATATTTAATTTCATGATGTTCTTCAAAACGCTCTTTTAAGCCTTTTAGTATATTAAAAGTCTCATCTATAGACGGTTCACTTACTTCAACTTTTTGAAATCTTCTGGATAGAGCCCTATCCTTTTCAAAAATACCTCTAAATTCTTTGTAGGTGGTTGATCCAACAAACTGCAAGCCTCGTTTTGCTAAAGCAGGTTTAAGGAGATTAGAAGCATCCATTACTCCTCCAGAAGTAGCCCCAGCTCCAATGATAGTGTGAATTTCATCTATAAAAAGAATCGCAGATTTATCTTCCTCTAGTTCTTTTAAAACTGCCTTTAGTCTTTCTTCAAAATCTCCTCTATATTTAGTTCCTGCTAGTAAGGCCCCCATATCTAAAGAGTAAATAACGCTTTCCTTAATTAAATCTGGTACTTTATTTTCTGTAATCAGCTTTGCAAGCCCTTCTGCTATGGCTGTCTTTCCAACACCTGATTCGCCAACCAATAGAGGATTGTTTTTACTTCGTCTTGCTAAAATCTGAACAACCCTTTCAATTTCGGCTGATCTTCCAATCAGAGGGTCAATTCTGCCTTCCAATGCCTCTTTATTTAAATTAGTTGCATATTGCTCTAGGGCATTATTTGAGTCTGGTTCATTAGAGTCTTCGTTTTCAGTGTTAGTAGAGGTTTCTGAGTCAGTTTTTCCATGACTTAAATAAGAGACGGCATCTAATCGTGTTAATCCAAGCTGTTCAAGAAGAAAAACACTCTGGGATTCTTTTTCACTAAATATAGCAACCAATACATTGCTACCTTTTACTTCAGTTTTTCCTGAAGACTGGACGTGGAAAACAGCCCTCTGAATAACTCTTTGGAAACCCAAAGTTGGCTGTATATCAATCTCAGTTTCATTTGAAATTTTAGGAGTGGTAGAACCAATGAATTCCTCTAGATCAACCTTAAGCGAATCTATGTTTACATTGTTTGATTCCAATAAATCTATTGCATCTTTATTATCTAGAAGCGCCAGAAGAAGATGTTCTACAGTAACAAATTCATGTTTTTGCTCTTGGGCCAACTTAAAGGCGCTATTTAAATTTTGCTCTAATTCTTGATTAATCATCTTCTTCAACTTCCTCAATGTCACTTAGAAGCGGATGACCATTCTCTTTAGCAAAGTTGTTTACTTGTGCACTTTTAGTTTCAGCCACTTCTCTTGTAAAGATACCACAAACTCCCTTACCATGTGTATGAACCGCTAACATTATTTGCTGAGCTTTATCGCCATCAAAACCAAAAAATATTTGAAGGACGTAAACCACAAACTCCATTGGAGTATAGTCATCGTTAAGTAAAATTACTCTGTATAAAGGGGGTTTTTTTACTTTAGGCTTTTCTAAAGTAGCAACTGAAGATGTTTCTCTATTATTGTCTTCTTGGTCTTTATTCTTATTTTCTAAAAGCATTAATCCATATTTGAAATTATTGCCTCTCCAAATTCAGAACATTTTAATAAACTTGCACCGCTCATAAGTCTTTCAAAATCATAGGTCACAGTCTTTTGACTTATAGTCTTTGCCAGGCCTTCGATTATCATATCGGCGGCCTCCATCCAGCCCATATATCTCAGCATCATTTCAGCAGAAAGAATTAAAGAACCAGGGTTTACCTTGTCCAAACCAGCATATTTGGGTGCGGTTCCATGAGTAGCCTCGAAAAGAGCTATTTTATCTCCCAGATTAGCCCCCGGTGCGATACCGATTCCTCCAACTTCTGCAGCAAGAGCATCAGATATGTAATCCCCATTTAAATTCATTGTAGCTATTACACTATATTCATCTGGCCTAGTAAGGATTTGTTGTAAAAATGCATCAGCTATTACGTCTTTTATTACAATCTCTCTACCTGTCACTGGGTTTGTCAGTTTGTGCCATGGGCCTCCATCTAGCTCTACAGCACCGTACTCAGAAGCAGCAAATTGATATCCCCAATCTTTGAAAGAGCCTTCAGTAAATTTCATAATATTACCTTTATGCACAAAGGTAATAGAATCTCTATCATTCGCTATTGCATATTGAATGGCTTTATCTACAAGCCTTTCTGTTCCTTGCTTAGATATTGGCTTAATACCAATGCCACACTCTTCTGTGAAACGAATCTTGTTTACACCCATTTCTTCGGTAAGAAACTTAATCAATTTCTCAGCACCTTCAGATCCTGCTTCCCACTCTACTCCTGCGTATATATCTTCAGAATTTTCTCTGAAGATAACCATATCGGTTTTTTCTGGCGAAATAACCGGGCTAGGTACACCATTAAAATATCTTACAGGTCTTTGACATACATAAAGGTCTAATTCTTGTCTCAATGCAACATTCAAGGATCTAATACCACCTCCAACAGGTGTTGTTAAAGGTCCTTTAATTCCTACTAAATAAATTTCAAGAGCTCTTAAAGTTTCAGGAGGAAGCCAATTATCATCTCCGTATACGACAGTTGATTTCTCTCCGCAATATATTTCCATCCACTCTATTTTCTTTTTACCGCCATAAGATTTTTCAACAGCACTATCTACGACTCTAATCATGGCTGGTGTGATATCAGAACCAATGCCATCACCTTCAATAAAAGGTATTATTGGATTATCGGGAACAATTAGTTTTCCAGAAGAGTCAATTGATATTTTTGAACCAGTATTAGGTTCTTTAATGTGCTCAAATTCCATGATTGCTTTGTATAATTAATTTCGGTGGTGCATTATATATTAATTAACCAATAAGGTTAATTCGATAGAAATGAGTAAAAAAAAGGTTTTAGTAGGATTGTCAGGTGGCGTTGATTCATCTGTTTCAGCGTTATTGCTCAAAGAACAGGGGTATGAAGTACATGCTCTATTCATGAAAAATTGGGATGATGATGATGGGTCTCCTTATTGCAGTGCAAAAGAAGACTTTATGGATGCAGTATTTATTTCAGAACAACTTAATATTCCATTGGAGCAAGTGAGCTTTTCTAAGGAATACAAAGAAAATGTTTTCACTTATTTTCTTGAAGAGTTAGAAGCTGGAAGAACTCCTAATCCTGATATCTTGTGTAACAAAGAAATAAAATTTAAAGAATTTTATAAATATGCAATGAGATACGAATATGACTACATAGCTACAGGTCATTATGTGCAGACGGACAATATCAGCCTCTACAAAGGAATAGACTCTTCTAAAGATCAATCTTATTTTCTTCATGCCATAGATAAAGAGGTTTTGGCTCACACTTTATTTCCTCTGGGTAAATTAGAAAAAGATGAAGTTAGAGAGATAGCTAGGGATAACAAATTAATAACTAGTGAAAAAAAAGATAGCACCGGTATATGTTTTATAGGAGAGAGACCTTTTCCTGAATTTATAAGTAATTATTTAGCAGGAGAAGAGGGAAATATAATTAATGAGCAGAATGATGTTATTGGCAGACATGCAGGACTGGTTTTTTATACTTTAGGACAAAGACAAGGTTTGGGCATTGGAGGAGTTAAAGGGGCTTCTGATTTGCCTTGGTATGTCGCTAAAAAAGATCTGCAAACTAACGAACTTACTTGTGTACAAGGCAATAATCATCCTCTCCTTTTTTCTCAAGAACTCACAACTAGAAACCAATTTCTGCTAGTTGATTCTTTACCCCAAAAGTTTGAAGGGACAGCAAAAGTTAGATACAGGCAAAAAGATCAAGAATGTGAAATTCATATACTTGATAATAGGTTGAATATTAAATTTGCTTCACCCCAGAGGTCTGTAACTCCCGGTCAATCTGTTGTTATCTACAAAGACAACCAGTGTTTAGGTGGTGGTGAGATTAACACTATTAATTAAACTGTTCTTTTGAGACCTATTTAATTTTTTTATTTCCCTTTCTCTTCTTAATGCATGGCTCTTATCGTCTACTTCCTCCTGATAAACTAAAACAACTGGCAATCTATTTTTAGTATACTTTGCCCCTCTCCCAGTATTATGGGTAGCTACTCTTGACGGCACATTGTTAGTTATCCCTGTATAGAGAGTTTCGTCAGCGCATTGAACGATATATACCTTCCAATTCATTTATAAGAAAGCTGATAATAGCCAAAGAGACATGACTATTAGCACAAGAAGAGTGCAAAGCCATGCTCTTATTCGTTCTTCTTTATCCATTAAGCGGAAGCGCTTTCAAGAGAATCGATTCTAGAATATAAGTCAAATATATTTTTATTAGCAGGATCAATTGCCTGCCCTACTGTTGCACCAAAGTTCAAAAAACAATAAAGGTGAATATCTGCAAGAGTTAATCTATCACCGCAAATGTATTGTTTACCTTCTAGTTGCTCATCAAGCCATTTGAGTCTTTCCTGGGCTATTGCCTTAAGATCATCTGAAGCCTGCGGAATTAAATGAAGTCTATCCTTGAAGAGATCGTAGCCCTCAGAAAACCTAAAACCATTGGTTAAAGGTTCTACAATTTGTAGATCTATTCTGCGTACCCACATTTTTGTCTCTGCTCTTTGTTCGGCTGTTTTGCCTATCAAGTCACTATGACCATTGATTTCATCGAGATACTCACAAATGACCGTTATCTCAGCTAAAAAATCACCATTATCAAGCTCTAAAGCTGGCATTTGACCAGAAGGATTTCTTTTTAGATGTTCTTCACGTCTATTTTCTCCTCCCATCAAGTCAACTTCTTCAGTTTCTATTTCTAAACCTAATTCAGCAATAAACATTCTTACTACATGTGGATTAGGGCCTATTGAGTTATAAAGTTTCATATTTCAAATTTAAGGTTGTTTTACAACCATACCTCCTTTCATTACAAAATCTACAGTTTCAAGGACTTTGATATCTGTCAAAGGATCCTTGGAAACTCCAATTAAATCAGCAAATTTCCCTTTGGAAATGCTACCAAGATCATTTTCCTCACCTAATAATTCAGCGGCATTAATTGTTGCACTTAAAATAGAATCTTTTTCTGACATACCTGCCTCTATCATTAAAGAAAATTCCTTTGCATTTTCTCCATGCGGAGAAACACCACTGTCTGTCCCAAAAGCAATTCTAACTCCAGACTGATGTGCCATGGAAAATGTCGATTGAAGTTTAGGACCAATTTCCAATGCTTTCTTTTCCACAAAAGGCGGGTAGTAATCTTTGATCAAAGCTTTATCTGCTACCCATTTTCCAGCCAACAGAGTTGGAACATAATAGGTACCATTTTCTCTCATGAGCTGAGCTCCCTCTTTGTCCATCAAAGTACCATGTTCTATTGAGTCCACTCCAGCTAAAACTGCCCTTTTAATACCTTCTGACCCATGCGCATGGGCAGCGACTTTAAATCCATAGTCTTTAGCTGCACTTACAACTGCTTTAATTTCATTAATAGTCATTTGTGGGTTCTGACCATCTTTTGCATTGCTCAGAACACCACCGGTAGCAGTGATCTTGATTAGGTCTGCATTTTCTTTATATCTATATCTAACTGACTTCAAGGCATCTAATTCACCATTCATTACTCCATCTTTAGGGCCTAAATCAGATGTAAATTTCTGATTAAGTGAATTTGTAGAATCTCCGTGACCTCCTGTTGAGGAAATAGTTTTTCCGGAAGAAAATATTCTTGGACCTATCACAATGCCGTTGTTTATCGCATTTCTTAGTGAAATAGTAATTGAATCAGAATCTCCAAGATTCCTGACTGTAGTAAATCCTGCCATTAGAGTTTTTTCAGCATTTTTTGTAGCCCTGATTGCATAGTCAGCAGCATTCAATGTAATCCTCTCCAGATAAGCTTTGTTAGAACTTTGATTAGTTAAATGCACGTGCATATCAATGAGTCCAGGAAGGACATAATATCCAGTTAGATCAATATAATCATCATCCGGATTAGGATTTACGTACCCTTCTACCACCTCTGTGAAACGATCATTTTCAATTATGATCGACATTTCTGGCTCTACTGAACCATTGCTGGTATTGAAAAGATAACCTGCATGAATAATGGTTTTTGTATTAATACCAAAGCATATAAGGGATATTAATAATGATAAAATTATCTTATTCATTTTTACTAGTTTGAATCTAGTTTATCACCAAGGCAAGTATTAAAAGCATTAAGTTATAATAAGGGAATGAAAACAGAAAATCTTTTATCCGTTTCTCCGTTAGATGGTAGATACAACCAAGCTATTAAAGAATTAAGAGAAATCACTAGCGAATACGGTCTTATAAAATACAGAGTCATTGTTGAGATAAAATGGTTTATACATCTTTCCAATATCTCAAAAATACATCAATTACCAAAGTTAAGTATTAAAGATAGAAAATATCTTATTGATTTAATTGATAATTTTTCATTAAAAGATGCTCAAAGAGTTAAGAAGATTGAGAGTAAGACAAATCACGATGTGAAAGCGGTTGAATATTTTTTAAAAGAAAAATTTAAGACTTCCAATCAACTTAATAAATACGCAGAGTTTATTCACTTTGCCTGTACTTCCGAAGATATTAATAATTTGTCTTATGCATTAATGATCGAAGATGCATCTGCAGTAACTCAGTTAAAGGTCAAACAAGTTGAGAAGAAAATCAAAAGCTTTTCAAGAAAATATTCAAAAAATTCAATGCTTTCAAGGACACATGGACAAAATGCCTCTCCTACAACAATGGGTAAAGAATTTTCTAATTTTTATCATAGGATCAAGAAACTGCAAATTGAAATTGATAAACATAAGATGGTAGGCAAAATCAATGGAGCTGTAGGTAATTACAACGCTCATGATGTAGCTTTTCCAGACGTAAATTGGGAAAAAGTAGCAAAAGATTTTATTAGAGGCCTTAAACTAGACTTTAATTCTCATACCACTCAAATAGAGCCCAAGGATACTATTGCGTTGTTGCTGAGTGATTATGTAAAACTAAATAACATACTTATAGATCTGAGTAGAGATATATGGGGATATATATCATTAGGTTACTTTAAACAGAGGCTCAAAGAAGGAGAAGTGGGCTCCTCAACCATGCCACACAAGGTAAATCCAATTGATTTCGAAAATGCTGAAGGCAATCTAGGAATGGCAAACACAACCCTAAATCATATTAGTAATACTGTAACCATTTCTAGGTGGCAAAGAGATCTTACTGATTCAACCGTTATGAGAAATATAGGTATATGTTTTGGATACATGAATGTTGCTTTGAGTTCATTAGAAAAGGGATTGAATAAACTCGAATTAAATAATGAAAAGCTTGAAGAAGATTTGGATAATTCTTGGGAAGTTCTTACAGAAGCTATTCAAACAATAATCAGAAAAAATAATATACCTAACGGCTATGAACTAATGAAGAAACTATCTAGGGGTAAAGATATTAACAAAGAAAATCTTACTGAGTTTATTAATTTAATGGATGTACCTTCTGAAGATAAAAAGCGACTTCTAAAACTCACACCTAAATCATATATTGGGTATGCAGAAAAACTTGCTAGAGACTAAAAGGCAGTTGATTTATAGCTATTTCTCGTTAAACTGACGCCTTTTTTAAAACTACTAAATTCTATAACAGGTACAGGGTAGTTTTTAACAAGAATAAATGTAACTTCAATTAAAATAAGGAAGAAATATGGCATCTTATAAAGAACTGATACAAGAACTCACTGACCTGAAAAATCAGGGTAGCGGATCAAATGTAAACATCCAGCCAGAAAGTGCAGCAAGAATGAGACTACAAAATCAATTTCAATCTGGTCTTGATATCGCAAGATATACTGCAGCGATAATGAGAAAAGACATGGAAGAATATGATGCCAATCCGGAATCATATACCCAATCTCTAGGTTGCTGGCATGGATTCATAGGTCAACAAAAATTAATATCCATTAAAAAGCACTTTGGAAGTACAGATAAAAAATATCTTTATCTGTCGGGATGGATGGTAGCAGCTTTGAGGTCTGAGTTTGGCCCTCTTCCGGATCAATCAATGCACGAAAAAACAACAGTTGCATCCTTGATCGATGAACTTTACACATTCTTAAAGCAAGCTGATGCGAGAGAATTGGGTGATCTATTTAGGCAGCTTGATTCAGCTGAAGGAAAAGAAAAGGAAGAAATACAATCTAAAATTGATAACTTCCAAACTCATATAGTACCCATAATTGCCGATATTGATGCTGGCTTTGGAAATGAAGAAGCAACTTACTTAATGGCAAAGCAAATGATTGAAGCTGGTGCTTGTTGCATACAAATAGAAAATCAAGTTTCTGACGAAAAGCAATGCGGACACCAAGACGGAAAAGTGACTGTTCCTCATTCTGATTTCTTAGCCAAGATCAATGCTGTTCGATATGCATTCTTAGAACTAGGTGTAGACGATGGTGTGATTGTTGCAAGAACTGATTCCCTTGGAGCTGGCCTGACTAAGCAAATTGCTATAACTCACGAAGTTGGTGATATGGGTGACCAATATAATTCTTTTCTAGATCTTGAAGAAGTCCCAACAGATCAAATGAATCATGGTGATGTTTTGATTAATCATCACGGTAAAGTCGTAAGACCCAAAAGATTACCTAGTAATCTATATAGATTTAAGGAAGGCACAGGAGAGGCTAGATGTATTTTAGACTCTATTACAAGCCTACAAAATGGAGCTGACCTTATATGGATAGAAACTGAAAAACCCCATATTGGTCAAATTGGTGGAATGATGGATGAAATCCGTAAGGTAATTCCAAATGCTAAGCTTGTCTACAACAACAGCCCTTCTTTCAATTGGACTTTAAACTTCAGGCAACAGGTTTTTGATTCTATGGAAGAAGAAGGGAAAGATACATCTGACTATGACAGAAATAATCTTATGGATGAAAAATATGATGAGAGTGATCTAGGAAAGGAAGCCGATGAGAGAATCAGAACATTTCAGGCTGATGCGGCTAAGCAAGCTGGTATATTCCATCATCTAATCACCCTTCCGACTTACCACACTGCTGCTCTTTCTACTGACAATCTAGCAAAAGAATATTTTGGAGATAAGGGTATGCTGGGATATGTTGAAGGTGTGCAAAGAAAGGAAATAAGAGAAGGCATAGCGTGTGTTAAGCACCAAAATATGGCTGGGTCTGACATGGGAGACGACCATAAAGAATATTTTGCAGGAGATGCTGCCCTAAAAGCTTCCGGTGAAGACAATACTATGAATCAATTCTAAGATTATAGATAGAGAAAAGGGAGCTGATTGCTCCCTTTTTTATTGCTCAATACATTGAGAGGCGTTACCTCCGCATAATTCACATTCTCTTCCAGGTTCGAGATTAGCCAAACCTCCGCAAGTGCCACTAATAGGTTTTTTTCCAAACAAAACTCCAACTGACATCGCTGCAATTATCAGCATGAGAACTAAGAATATGATTAACATTTCAAACATTGCTACATTTTAACTCTTTGCAGTTCATCAGAGAATAATAATTTAGGAGAATTTTCTTCTTCAGTAATGAACAGTACATATAATCTATTTCTATTAGAATATTCAATAGCTTCATCTAACGGCATTGCATTAAGTGCGGTTGCCAAGGCATCGGCCATCATTGCATTTTCTGCTATAACTGAAACTGATTTTTGGGAATAATTAGATGGGACTCCTGAGATGGTATCTATCGTATGACTTAATTTTTGATTCTCAAATACTCTTACGTTTCTGTAGTCACCCGAAGTTGCCAATGCAAATGAATTAAAATCAGATGATGAGAAAGCATACACAATTTTTTGTTGCTCCAAGGGATCTATAATTCCAGCTTTCCATGGTTGCTTTTCATATTTGAAGGTAGTGGCTCTAATTTCTCCGCCTATTTCAATAAAAAAACTCTTTAATTGTTTTTGTGTTACTAGAAAATCATAAGCTTTATCAATGGCAAACCCTTTTGCAATTGACGAGAAATCTAATGACACATCTCTAACTTTTTTTATAGATAAATTATTATCATCTAATATGATTGAGTCACATCCCACTTGAGAGGATAGATAATTTAACTCATCTTCAGTTGGTTTATTATCAACAGTATCAGGACCAAAACCCCATATGTTAACTAACTTTCCTATTGAAACATCATACACTCCGTTTGATTGATAGCACAAATCAATGGCGTAAGTTAAAACATCTAAAAAATCTCTAGAGACGGTTATCCATTTATCTATTTCAGCTTGATTAATTTGTGATATAGATGAATTAACTATGTAGGTAGACATCTCTTGATTTACATTTTCTAAAATATTTGAAACTTTAGAAAATGTATTTTGAGTATCTTCATCTGAATACACAGCAAGACTATAGGAGGTGCCCATAATACTACCCTTGTATATTTGGACCTCTGATATTTCTTTATTCGAAAAGAAAATAAAGAAAATAATAAGAATTATTGCTATAGAGAAAAGAAAGAACTTCTGATTCAACTAGCTTCCGAAGTCGTCAAATTTTATAGCTTCAGGTTCAACTCCTAGACTATCAAGCATATCAAAGCAAGCACTCATCATTGGAGGTGGTCCGCACATATAATATTCACAATCTTCAGGTGCTGGATGATCTTTGAGATACTCATCATGAATTACTTGGTGAATAAATCCTGTATGCCCTTCCCAATTATCTTCTGGCAATGGATCAGACAAAGCCACATGCCATTCAAAGTTTTCATGTTCCTCGGCTAATTTGTCATATTCATCTGTATAAAACATTTCTGTCAAGCTTCTGGCGCCATAGAAAAAAGTAATTTTTCTCTTAGAATTAAGTCTAAGTAATTGATCAAATATGTGAGATCTCATTGGAGCCATGCCTGCTCCGCCTCCAATGAATATCATCTCTGCATCTGTATCCTCTGCAAAAAATTCTCCAAACGGGCCAAATATTTTTAATTTATCTCCTGGCTTGAGATTAAATATATAAGAAGACATTTCGCCAGCTGGGAAATCGGTTCCTGGAGGAGGAGAAGCAATCCTGATATTAAATTTCATAATACCTTTCTCATTAGGGTAATTAGCCATCGAGTAAGCACGTATAACTGGCTCAAGTGTTTTAGAAGAATTTTCCCACACGCCAAATCTATCCCAGTCAGAATGATATTTTTCTTCTATATCGAAAGACTTATAACTTAATTCATAGGGAGGTATTTCCATTTGAACATAGCCACCTGCCTTAAATGCAACTTCTTCACCTTCTGGTAGCTTAAGAACTAATTCTTTAATAAATGTTGCGACATTTTCATTAGAAATAACCTCACATTCCCATTTTCTAGCTCCAAATACTTCATCTGGAACAACGATTTCCATATTGTCTTTCACAGGAACTTGGCATGATAGTCTCCAACCTTCCTTTTTTTCTTTATTTGTAAAATGTGATTCTTCTGTGGGTAGGATTGATCCACCGCCGCTTATAACTTTGCATTTACATTGTGCGCAAGTACCACCGCCCCCACAAGCTGAAGATAGAAATAAGTTTTGAGCAGCTAACGTTTGAAGTAATTTACCACCAGCCTCTACTTCTATGGATTTAGATTCTTCATTCATAGATATATTTACATTGCCGGAAGAGACCAAAAGCTTCCTAGCTCCCAAAATAACGAAAACCATCATATTTACAGCGATTGTAAATACGAGAACGCCAAGTACTATTTCATTCTGTAAAAAGCTCATTTTATAAAGAAATACCTCCAAATGATAAAAAGCCAAAACACATAAGACCAACTGTTATAAAAGTAATACCAAGTCCCTGAAGTCCTTCAGGGATATCAGCATATTTCAATCGTTCGGTTATACCAGCTAAGGCGACTATAGCGAGAGCCCAGCCAGTTCCTGCTCCTAATCCATACACTATACTTTCTGAAAATATTAGATTTCTCTCGATAGAGAATAGAACTCCTCCTAAAATTGCGCAATTTACTGTTATTAGAGGAAGAAACACGCCCAAAGCATTGTACAAAGCAGGTATGTAGCGATCCAGAAACATCTCTAATATTTGAACTAGAGCAGCAATTATTCCTATGTAACAAATCAGACCTACGAAATGAAGATCAGATCCAGGGAAGAGTGCATCTTCTTTTAGAAAGTAATTAAAAATTAAATTATTAATAGGTACGGCAAGACCAAGAACTACTATTACTGCAATTCCTAATCCAATGGCTGGTTGTATCCGTTTAGAAATAGCGAGAAAAGTACACATTCCTAGGAAGAAATTTATAGCAATATTCTCGATGAATACTGCTTTTATGAACATGCTTAAGTATGCTTCTAACATCACACAGCCCTCTTTTCGGCTTCCATACTATTTTTTGAAATTTTAAATTCAGGCTCTTCTATCTGATCAGTTTTCCATTGCCTTAAAGCCCAGATTGTAAATCCAATTATAAAAAATGAACTTGCAGGAGTCAGGAAGAAATTATTAGCCATATACCAACCGCCGTTTGTAGTCAGTGGCATTATTTCTATGCCATAAAAAGTTCCTGCTCCGATAAATTCTCTTATTACGGCAATAATAATGAGTATCACGGAATAGCCCAATCCATTTCCAAAACCATCTATTGCGCTCATAAGAGGTCCATTTTTCATAGCAAATGCCTCAGCTCTACCCATTACAATACAATTAGTTACGATTAGACCAACAAACACCGAAAGGGTCTTACTACTCTCATAATCGAATGCCTGAAGAACTTCATCTACAAGCATTACCAAAGTGGCAATAATAGAGATCTGCACAATAATCCTTATATTTGTGGGTATGTGATTTCTAATCAGAGAAACAGAGAGGTTTGATAAAGTTACTACAGTTGTCAAAGCGACACACATAATTAACGTTATATAGAGGTTACCCGTTACGGCTAATGCAGAGCATATTCCCAAGATTTGCAGAGCAATAGGATTATCATTAAAAATAGGATTTAAAAGTACTTCTTTTGCTTTAGACATCTTTTAACTCCTTATTTTTCAATTGAGAAATTAGCGGTCCATAACCCATATCTCCCAACCAAAAAGAAAGTAAATTAGTAACACCGTTACTAGTGATAGTTGCACCAGATAATCCATCAACCTGGTACTTAGAATTAATGGAAGATTTATCTACTGATCCCTTAATAACAGATATTAGCACTTCACCGGACTCAGAAAAGATTTCTTTACCTTTCCATATAGCTTTCCATCTGGGATTAACGATTTCTCCACCGAGTCCAGGAGTTTCTATATGTTCAAAAAATTCTAATCCAATAATTGTCTGAAAATCTGGTTCGAGAGCTAAGTAGCCTTTCATTGTTCCCCAAAGGCCGTATCCTCTTACAGGAAGAATAATGGCATTAAGTTTATCCTGTTCATAATGCAGGAAAACTGTTTGAAAGTTCTCTCTTCTCTTGATTAAAGCAACATCATTTTCTGAAGAGAGCTCAATGGAGGTTGATGGATTTCTAGAGAAAGCTCCTTCATCATAGTCTTCAAGTTTAATACTGGAATCAAATAAACCAGTATCAAGATCAACTATACGAGCATCTATGGATTTAAATTGTTCCGTAACATTAGTCGATTCATTAAGTAGTCCAGCTGCTGACAAGATTTTACTCTGTTGATCCAATGTTTTATTTGCTTCTTGCAAGTCTCTTAGTTCAACCGCAGAAAAAGAAATTAAAGCTGAGCAAACAAGGCAGAGAGAGACTGCAACTATAAGTGTTTTTTTGATGGTATCGTTATTATTCATTGAGCCACCCTCTTTAATCTTTGTTTAATATTTCTTTCTTGAACGAAATGATCAATTAAAGGAGCAAATAGATTTGCGAACAAAATTGCCAACATCATTCCTTCCGGATAAGCAGGATTAACTACTCTAATCAATACAACCATCACACCAATTAAAATACCGTAATACCATCTGCCTAAATTTGTATGAGAACCTGAAACAGGCTCAACTGCCATGAAGGTTAATCCAAATGCAAAACCACCAATTACCAAGTGCCAGTGAAAAGGCAATGAAAACATCGGATTAGTCTCTGAGCCTATGAAATTGAATAGTTCAGAGGTTAAGAAAGTACCCAATAAAACTCCTGCAATAATCCTCCAAGAAGCTACACGGGTGTACAGCAAAATTGCAAGACCAAGAAGAATAAATAAGGTGGAGGTTTCACCAATAGACCCAGGTATTGATCCAAAGAAAGCTTCACTCCAGCTATATTGAGACTGAATACCTTCAAGCCCCTCTTGCGCTCCAATTCCTAAGATGGTCGGTGAACTGTAGCCATCGACAGCAACCCAAACCGAATCTCCTGACCAGTTTACTGGGTAAGCAAAATACAAAAATGCACGACCAGCTAGAGCAGGGTTTAAGAAATTTTTACCTGTTCCGCCAAATATTTCTTTGGCCACAACGATACCGAAACTTATACCTAATGCAACCTGCCAGAGAGGTGCATCGGGAGGACAACATAAAGCGAATAGTACAGTTGTAACGAACGCACCTTCATTAATTTCATGACCTCTAACAACAGCAAAAACGACTTCCCATAATATGCCAACAATAAAAGTAACTAAATATATCGGTATAAAATAACAAGCACCAAACCATAAACAATCGAGGATACTCTTAGAATCATAATTACAAAGTAAATCTATGAAGAAAAAATGCCAATCATCTTTATCAATAGATCCAATTTGCTCAAATGCTACCAGAGACTGATAACCTAAGTTGTACATTCCGTAGAACATAGCTGGAAAGGTTGCCATCCAAACGACAACCATAACCTTTTGAAGATCTATACTATCTCTTATATGGACTGAACCAAAAGTTCTTTTATCTGATGAATAAAATAGATTTTCAAATACATCATAAATAGGAAAGTACTTCTCTAACGAGCCTCCGGAGGTGAATTTTGGCTTTAGGGAGTCTAAATATTTTCTTAAAGGCTTCATCTACCCCTCCACCTCTATTTTATTTAGACCTGCTCTTAATAAAGATCCAAAGTCATATTTTCCAGGACATACATAACTACAGAGTGAAAGGTCTTCTTCGTCCAACTCCAACCCACCAAGATCTTGTATTTTTTCAGTATCCATAAGAACAACGTTTCGAAGTAGCATTGCCGGAAGCATATTTAAAGGAAGAACTTCTTCATAAACCCCTATGGGTACAATTGGACGATCTGAACCATTCATCAAGGCCTTAAATTTAAAAATCTTTTTGGGGAATAAGGAAGATAAAAACAAAGGAATTTTTGAGAATTTTCTTGGACCAGGTGTCAACCAATTCATAAATTCTCTATCTTTTGAGTTTGGTTCAGCAATTACAGATATTTGATTGTGATATCTTCCAAGATAAGCATATGAGCCGATTGCTTCTCTTCCAGATATTACAGAGCCAGAAATAATTCTATTTTCTCTTTGAGTCAACTCACCTGCAGTAAGTTCATCTGTGCAAGCACCGAGCCTAGTTTTGATATATCTTGGTTCGTTTACTTGCGGACCAGAAAGAGCAATGACTCTTTCCGTAGACACGTACCCGGTTTTGAACAAAGAGCCTATTGCCATCAAATCTTGATAACCGATGGTCCAGTTCACGTTAGTTAATGAGGCAGGAGAAATATAGTGCATATGTGTTCCTACCAAACCAGCAGGATGAGGACCCGAGAATCTGTGTTTTTTTACTTGTTCGTCTTCAATTATTTCAAGGGATGAATTTTCCGATACCGATATATGTATGGGACAATCAATTAATCGTTTTAAAACTGAAATACCAAAATTAAAATCTTCTAGACGAAGATTTACTATTTTTTCAGGATCAGGGCTTAAGGGTTCAGTATCCAAAACTGAAATAAAAACATTTGAAGGTGATGAATCTACAGTGGGTATCTTACTATAAGGTCTTGTTCTAAAAGCAGCCCACATACCTGAAGTGATTAATTGATGTCTTACAGACTCCGAGGTAGCTGATACAAGCTCTTCAGTAGTAAAGCTTTTAAATTCTTCTGCTTTTTCTTCTGCTTCAACTTCTATAACAATAGATTGTAAAGCTCTTCTATCACCTCTATTGATGGCCTCGATCTTTCCGCCTGCGGGTGAAGTGATTAACACGCCTGGATTTTTTTTGTCCTCAAACAGAGGTTGACCTAATGAAACCGAGTCGCCCTCTTCAACTAGCATGGTTGGTTTCATGCCTACGTAGTCGTTACCGAGAACAGCAACTGATCTACTTTTTTTAGAGTCAACTATGTCTTCGGCAGGTGTGCCGTATATGGGTATATCTAAACCTTTTTTTATTCTAATCATTCCCTATCTGATATATGGGAAAAGTACCCCGTGAGCGCGTGGGTATTATAATGATCTGTGTGTTATTTTGCTAGGAAGTTTCACTAAAATTTGGATATCTTTGGTATGTCAAACCAACCATCTCTTTTGCTAATCCTAGCAATTGTGCAGTGTATCCATATTCATTGTCATACCAAACATACAGAACGCATTTATCTCCGTTAACAATTGTTGCTGCCGAATCAATTATCCCAGCATGTCTATCGCCAACGAAGTCTGTAGAAACAACTTCAGGAGAGTTGGTGAAGCCTATTTGTTCTTTGAGATCTGAATGAAAAGCTTTCTGTCGTAGGAAATCATTGAGTTCTTCAACAGTGATGTCACGCCCTAACTGTAAATTCATTATTGCGAGAGAGACATTAGGTGTTGGGACTCTAACTGCATTTGCTGTAAGTTTGCCTATAAGCTCAGGTAATACCTGACCTACTGCTTTACCGGCCCCTGTTTCGGTTATAACCATATTCAAAGCAGCACTTCTGCCTCTTCTTTCTTTCTTATGAAAATTATCAATGAGGTTTTGATCGTTTGTATAGGAATGAACACTCTCTATATGACCAGCAAGAATATTAAATTCATCATTGAGAACTTTGAGAGTTGGAACAATCGCATTTGTTGTGCAAGAGGCTGCCCCTAGAATATCGTCATTATCAATAATTTCGTTATTTATTCCATGAACGATATTTTTAATACCGTCTTTAGCAGGAGCCGTTAGAAGTACCTTAGACACACCTTTACAAGCAAGGTGAGTGCCTAATCCTTCTTCATTTCTCCAAACACCGGTATTATCAATTAATAGAGCATTATTTATTCCGTAATCTGTGTAATCTATATCAGATGGATTGCTTGCATAAATAACCTTTACTTCGTTTCCGTTGATAATGAGTTTATCTTCTTCTTCTATTACTCGGACTGTTCCTTTAAATGGACCGTGAACAGAATCTGTTCTCATAAGATTAGCTCTTTTTATCAAATCACCTTCTACTGCTTTTCTGACTACTATGGCTCGAAGCCTTAAATTGTCTCCTCCACCTGAATCTTCAATCAACATTCTAGTAAGAAGACGTCCTATACGACCAAATCCATATAGAACAACATCCTGTGCAGTTTCAAGTATTGATCCCTTGGTGCCAATAAGATCATTTACTGCTTCTTTAACAAAATCATCGATTGATAGTCCTTTATCCTCGAACAGATAGGCTGCAGCGATAATACCTATATCTACTTCAGCAGGACCTAACTCGAGTTCACTTAATGCCACAATTACTTGATAGGTCTCAAACTCACTCAATTCATTATTTTCTGTCTCTCTAACAAACCTATGTGCGTTCATTATTTCTGAGACCGAAAGATTAACTAAGGGTTTTCCGTATAGAAGAAGATGAACATTATCTCTGTAAATACGACCGATCATCGGAAGCATTTCTTCTGCTAAAGCTTGTCTATATTGAAAGTCACCAAAAGGATCTTTCGGAAGTTCTGGTCGAATCCTTTTATCGGGTTGTTCTTTTTTCATTTATAAGGATGTGTATTTTTTTAAATGGTAATCTGTATTACCGAATATCGTTCCAACTGTTGTTAGCCTTTTGAAGTAATGACCTACATTCAATTCATCAGTTACACCCATACCACCATGAAGCTGAACGGCTTGTTGACCGATAAATTTGCCTGCCTTACCAACTTGATATTTAAGACCTGATATGGCTTTTTTTGCATCTTCAGCTCCTTCTTCGTGTTTCATGGTTGCCATGTACAAGAGAGACTTGCATTGTTCATATTCCATGAACATATCTACCATTCTGTGTTGAAGAACTTGGAATTTACCTATGGCAGTTCCAAATTGTTCTCTGGTTTTTGTATATTCAACAGTAGTTTTGTATAGAACCTCCATGGCACCAACAGCCTCCGCAGATATAGCTAATATTGCTTTATCAATCGCTGAATCAAGGATTGCAAAACCTTTATCTTGATCTCCTATCAAGCTACTTTTTGATACAGATACATTTTCTAATGTAAGGTCAGACGCCCTTCTTCCATCAACTGTTTTATAATTTGTTTTATTCAGGCCGTCACTATTTGCATCAACAATAAATAGGGATATTCCACTTTCATCTAGCTGTGCGCCTGAGGTTCTTGCTGAAATTATAATCTTATCTGCAGAAGGTCCGTTCATAACAACTGACTTATAACCGTTTAAAATGAAGCTATCACCATCTGATTTTGCTTCCGTAACTACATCAGAAAGATTGAATCTACTTTGAGGTTCTGCATAAGCTAGAGCTAAATGCATCTCACCTGATATTGCAGGTTCTAGAACAGAAGATTTTTGCTCATCAGAGCCATGATCATCTATTAACCCTCCTGACATAATGACAGTCTCAAGAAATGGTTCAACTACCAATCCTTTACCAAAAGCCTCCATGATTAACATTGATTCGATTGAAGAACCACCAAATCCTCCGCTATCCTCAGATACACAGATGCCTAGCCAGCCAAGATCAGCAAATTTCTTCCAATTGTCTTCACCAAAACCTAAATCAGAATTAGACAAAGCTTGTCTGGTCTCCCAGTCATATTCCTTTTGTACGAACTGATCGACTTGATCTTGAATGAGAGATTGCTCTTCGTTGAATGTAAAATCCATATTTATAACCCCAATATTGCTTTTGAAATAACGTTTCTTTGAATTTCATTACTACCACCATAGATACTAACTTTTCTATAGTTTAAATAATGAGGCATCACAGGTGCAGCATAGTCTGGTCCAACTGTTTCGTTTGAGCCAATTTCATTTTCTAAATAAAACGGATGCGCATAGTAAGCTAGCATCTCGACAAATAACTCTGAAATTGTCTGTTGTAATTCAGTGCCTTTGATTTTAAGAATAGATGATTCAGCGCCTGGAGATCCACCTTGTGACATTGCTGCTAAAGTTCTAAGTTCAGTAAATTCTGTAGCTGTAAGTTCTATTTCTGTCTCTTCTATTTTGTTTCTAAACTGGGTGTCATTTAACAAATTACTTTCACCTAAAGGTATATCAGCTGATAGTTCTTTTAATCTTTTGAGCTCCCTTTTTAAAGCTGCAATACCTGCTATACCACTTCTTTCATGAGCTAATAAAAATTTAGCTATATTCCAACCTTGACCCTCTTCACCTACCAAATTTTCTGCAGGAACTTCGACGTTATCAAAGTAGACCATATTAACTTCATGAGAACCATCAATCGTTATGATTGGTTTAACTTCAATTCCTGGAGTGTTCATATCGATTAATAAGAAGCTTATACCTTCTTGTTTAATAGGAGTTGTTTCTGTTCTAACAAGACAAAAAATCCAGTCTGCATGTTGAGCCAAAGTTGTCCAAGTTTTTGTGCCGTTGACTATGTATTTATCTCCTTTTAGCTCGGCTTTAGTTTTCAATGAAGCTAAGTCAGATCCAGATCCAGGCTCTGAATATCCCTGGCACCACCAAACATCACTATTCAAGATTGAAGGTAAAAATTTCTGCTTTTGCTCTTCTGTACCAAATGTATAAATTACAGGTGCGCACATACCCATGCCAAAAGGTATTGTTGTTGGAGTATTTGCCTTAGCGAGCTCTTCTTGAAGAATATATTTCTGTGTTACAGAAAGTTCATCTTGATTTGTGTATTCTGTTGGCCAATTTATAGCGAACCAGCCTTTTTGGTTGAGGATTTTTTGCCACCTAACTATCTCTTCCTTCTCCAGGGGGATTCTTTTGTCCTGCTTTTCTTTGATATCTTCCGGATACTCAGTTTCTAAAAAACTGACGACTTCTTGTCTGAATGTTACATCTGCTTCTGAAAATTTTAAGTCCATTTCGTTCCTGTTTAATAAAAAAAAAATAATTATACACTTCCATATATAATTTGCTTTTTTTTTACAAAAAAAGCAGACATTTAAGTGGTAAAAATAATCACATCTTCCGCGGATGTTTTAGATCTGGGGATAAATTCGTCTCAAAATAATTTACTAGTTACAAAAGACGCTCAATCTGCGGTCAAACTATTTAGTTATTTTGAAGATAATGCTGATTTTATTTTGCTAGAAAACTCTGAATTATTGCCTTATGACTTTTTTTCAATGTCGCCGATTGTTAGAGCCAAACGGATTGATGCTCTATCCTCTTTGCTTAAGAGAAAAGGAATTACACTCATTGCATCAATAAATACAATTTTATCTCCCGTACCTCATCCCAGTCATATTTCTCCCCTTAATAGCTTATCTGTAAATGATTATTTCAAAGTAGAAAGCGTAATTGACGAAATTATTAACTACGGATATGTAAAAAAAGATTTTGTAACAGAACCTGGACACTTTGCGCTTAGAGGTTCAGTTATGGATATATTTCTTACCAGTAGTAAGAAACCCATAAGAATAGAATTTTTTGATAACAAGATAGAGAGTCTAAGGACATTTAATACAGAATCTCAAATAACTGATGAAAAAATTGATTCCCTTAACTTTCTTCCTTCTTATGAATATCCTTCTCACAAAGAAGCGGCTGAAATTTTTAAAAAAGAATGGAGGAAAAACTTTGATACTTTCGAAAATGATTCTGAAATCTTCTCTAGAGTTATGAATCTAAAATCAGCAGAGGGTGTTGAAATTTACTTACCTCTATTCTATGAAGGAAAAGTTACTATCCTCTCTTATTTGAATCATGTTGATCAGATATACATTCAAAAAAATACTGATGTTAAGGCATCCGAGTTTGAAGAACTTATAAATGAAAGGTATGAAGAATATAGATATGACCAAAAAAGACCTTTACTTAAGCCGAATGATCTTTTTTTGAGTTATTCAGATTTCATTAAGCATGTACAAAAAAATAATTCTTTTGATTTTGATCAACTAGAGGTATCCGAAAATTTTGAAACTTTAAAAGAGTCTACAAGAAATGAAAAAGCAGATGTCTCTACTTCAAAAATGCCAGATAAGGGTGACTTGGTTGTTCATCTATCACATGGAATTGGCAGATTCTCAGGCCTCAAACAACTAAATACCTTTGTTGGTACAAGTGATTGTTTAGAAATACTTTATAAAGACAACAGTAAAGTGTTTGTTCCCATTGAAAATATGAATCTAGTCTCAAAATACTTTGGGCCAGAAGATAGAGATGTAGATTCTCTTAATTCCAAGAAATGGAAAAAAAGAAAAGATAAGGCTTTAAAACAAACATTCGATACAGCTGCTGAACTTCTTGAGGTTCAAGCCAAAAGAAACAAAGCTCGCGGATTTGCATTCAAGATATACGAGGAAGAATTCTTGGACTTTGTTAAAAAATTTCCTTACGAAGAGACCTATGATCAAAAAAGAACGATTGAAGAAGTCACTTTTGATATGCAATCAAATAGACCTATGGATAGGTTGATATGTGGTGAAGTGGGTTTTGGAAAAACTGAAGTTGCTATGAGAGCTGCTTTTATTGCTGCTCTCAACAATAAACAGACTTGTATACTTGTACCGACTACATTGCTTGCCTCACAACACTTTGCAAGTTTTGTAGAGAGATTTACAGATAGCGGAATTAGTATTTCTATCATATCCAGAAATATTAGCAATAAAGAGAAAGATGCTCTCCTTTTAGGACTAGAGTCAGGCGAAATAGATATAGTCATTGGTACACACGCATTGATACAAGGAAATATAAAATTTAAGGATCTTGGTTTATTGATTATTGATGAAGAGCATCGTTTTGGAGTTAGGCAAAAAGAAAAAATTAAAACTCTAAAAGAAGAAGTAGAAATTTTAAGCCTTTCAGCAACCCCAATTCCAAGATCATTAAATTTTGCACTATCTGAGTTGAAAGATTTATCAATTATAGCTACTGCTCCTGATGATAGATTACCTGTAAAAACATTTACTTACTCTTTCAATGAAAATTTAATTCATGAAGCTATCCAAAGAGAAAACTTAAGAGGAGGACAGACATACTATCTTTGTAATGACCTAACTCTTATTGAAGACAGGAGAATAAGACTCAAAGATAAATTTCAAGATTTAGAGATAGAAGTTGTTCACGGACAATTAAAGCCTAAAGATATTGAAGCAATAATGTTGAAATTCAATGCTGGTCAAATTGATATATTAGTTTGCTCTACAATTATTGAAAGCGGTATTGATGTTTCAAATGCCAATACATTGATTGTAGAAGATGCAGATAAATTTGGTTTATCTCAATTACATCAACTCAGAGGGAGAGTTGGAAGATCAGAAAAACAGGCTTATGCATATTTCTTAAGATCGAGGAATATAATCAATAAAAAAAATGCAGACAAAAGGTTTGATGCCTTAATGAGTGCAGATTCATTATCTGCAGGATTTCTTTTGGCACTAAAAGATCTCGAAATAAGAGGTGCAGGAGAAATTCTTGGATCAAGTCAAAGCGGTGTATTTGAGTCAATTGGTCTAGAGCTCTATACAAGAATGATAAAAAAAGCTTCTGAATTCATTAAAAGCGGAGAGCTAGATTTTCAATCCTTGGATGAGTCTCCTGAAATTAATATTAATGAAAATTGCTTTATACCTGAAGATTATCTCCCAGATATAAACGTCAGGCTTCTTATGTACAACAAAGTAGCTTTGGCAGAGACAAATGAAGACCTAAAGAATATTCAAATTGAAATGATCAATAGATTTGGTTTATTGCCAGATGAACTTAAAAATTTCTTCCATCAGGCTGAGTTAAAGATTGTTGCAGAGAATTTCTCAGTCAAGAAAATCAATTTTAATGCAAATAAAATAAGTATTTTTTATAAGAACAATGAATTAGATACATCCTTTTTTAATGATGGTAGATTAGAGGATAAAGTAAAAATGACTTCTGATGTGATAAAGGCTATTAGTAAAAATGTCTCTTAAATTAACTCTAATATTTGCTTTTGTGGTCCAAAATATTTACGCGAAAAGCTCCGACGAATATGTTCAACTATTTCTGAATGAAGAAATTGAAAGTAATCTAATCAAGGTCGATTTCTTAATAATCCAAAATCTTAATTTGGAAGAAGTTGATCTAAAGGAAAAATGGGAAGATTTAGATGAATTTATATTCTCTGAGGAGCTAATTTATCTCAAAGAAGAACCAACGACATTGGTTACTTTAATTCAAAATGAAACGAATGCATTAACATTACCTGATATAAGGATCGAGTCTTCAATCGATTATCCAGTCATTAATGAGGAAAAAACTCAGGTTAAAGCTCCTGAACCATTTCTTTTTGAAAGAATACCCTTTCAAAATAAGATGATGGCTATTGAAGCGAACCTAAACAGAAGTCGAGATTATAGAGTTGTTTATTATAATTCTTGGTACCAACCTGCAGTTCAGCAAGAAAGGTCTTTACCAGTATTTATAGAAGCAGTTAAAAAAGATAAAAAGGTTTATGGTGAAATAAATATCTATAAAGAACGTTTTATTCACCTAGATTCTAGAATTAGATTTTCACAACAAACGGAAGTAATAGATACCAGTAAGATGGTTCCTAATTTAATTAATATTCAAGAACTTGTTGAAAATAAGAAAAGAAAAAATTCTGAAGTAGAAGTTGAAGATAACTATTGGATGGAAACTATCTTTAATACTGTTAAATTGAATTTCAAATACTTAGAAGATTTTATCACGTCAGATGATTCAATTATTTCGCCTGTTTTAATAGAAGAACCTAATTACAAATATCAAGATTTATACGAAATAAAGAAAGACATAAAACTTGATCCAGAAACTTTAAATTTCGTAGATCATCCATATTTTTCAATCTTAATTAGAGTTGAAGAAATTTCTAATTAAATTCTGATTTTTTAACCAAATTCCTTTCTAGCTGTTCCAAAATTTCTTTCTGTTCTCCGGTTGCTTCCATGAGCATAGAGCGAGTTTTATCTAGAGTTTTTTCAAGTGAAGGCCAAGGCCCTTTGTCGTATAGTCTTTGGTTAAGAAAATTTTGGTATCTATCAAAAGTTTCTGCTGAGACTGATTCGGGGTTATTAACGCATACTAGTCTCTCTGCAAGTTCTTTGTATCTGGCATCTTCAAATCCATCAAGTACTTTAGATCGTTCATCCCAAGGAAGTGTGTGGAACCTTTCCATCCATAGATCATCAGCATCTGATGGAAAACCAGAGTATACGGTTTGCTCAAGATGCTTCGGAGCTGGATAGTTTATTTGATTACTGGCTAATAATTCACTAACTCTACTTTGAAGTTTTATATTTTCTCTTACTTTATGTGCTCTTTCGATAAGCTGCTCGTGAGGTATATCCAGATAATTTTCGATAGCAGGTATCTGATCAGAAGGCATTACTGGTAAACTTTTGTTGATTCTTACCTTCCTAATGGCAGTGCCACTATTACCTATTTGCTCTAGAAGTTCAGCATCCGTCAAATCATCCAACTGATCCGGATCAAAATATAGATCTGCTACAGCGACTTCGTTATTCATCTTAGGGTTTTGGCCACAGAATGTGACGGGATATGTAAATTTTTTCCTCCTTACAACCTCACCTATCATTGCAAAAGGTTCAGATTGAAGAATTTCTAGGTTGCCTATTTTAGATGAACCTTTAATGGATGCGCGCCAAACAGGACTAGCCTTTTCCAATATCAGCTTAGCTAACTCGTGCATTTGAACACAATCTGCAAGAGCATCATGAGCATTCTCAATTTCAATTGAATTAGCATCTGACCAATCTGTGAGTTTCATGCTTATATTGCCTTCATCGAAAATGGGTAAATTTAAACTATCAGGAAAAAAGTTAGCAACAAGCTGTAAAGTGCTGAGCATGTCCAAACGAGATGCTCCTAATGTATTGGTTATGTATAGAGGAAGTAAATTCCAGAAGAATTGTCTTCTGAAAAGCTCTTCATCAAATCTGTGACCATTATAAGTAATATAAACTGGGTTTCGCCCTTTCGACCATTCCAACCATGTAGACCTTAAAAGTCGCATCATCTCGTAATGGGACATGGAATCATCTCCCAAAGACTCAACTTTTTTATGAACCAAATATGCCTCTGGAGAAGGCACTATCCAAGGCAATAATTTACAACCTATGTCTTGGGAGTTTTCTTCTTTTAAAGATTCATCAGTTAATAAAGATCCAATTTGGATAATCTGAGAGAAATTTATATCGAGGCCTGTGGTTTCAGTATCGGTAAAGATATAGCAAGAATCTGCATTTAATTGCGACATATACTACTTGTAGTATGCGTTTTCTCTGTAACTATGATCAGTTACATCCTTAACGCTTTTTAATCCTTCAACTTGCTCTAGTAATGTCTTTTCAACACCATCTTTGAGAGTCAAATCTACCATGCCACAACCTTGACACCCTCCACCAAACTGAAGGATAGCAGTTTCTTCATTAAGAACCTCAATCAAAGAAACTTCACCTCCGTGAGAAGCAAGTCCAGGATTAATTTCAGAATAGAGAACATAGTTAATTTTATCTTCTATAGAGGCGTCTTTACTAATTTGTGGTAGTTTGGCATTAGGAGCCTTGATTGTTAAAGTTCCACCGAATTTATCAGGCGAATAATCAACTTCAGCATCTTTCAAAAAATCTATAGATTTTTCTTCAAGGTACAAACTAAAATCAAATTCTTCAATGAAACGAAATTCCGAGAAGTCTTCATCTTGTTTGGCATAAGCTATGCATGTTTCAGCTCTAGGTGTTCCTGGTTCGGAAACAAATATCTTAATTCCTGTTGTATCTTCTTCTTGGTTAGATAAAAGGTCTGCAAGATACTCTTGTGCTGATGGGGTTATATTCATTTCATCCATATGTATATTCTATCAAATTTATTGAGTCTTGATCAGCTGTGTTAAAATTACACAGCAGTGTTTACCAAGACTGAATTCAAAAAACTTATGGCTGAGAGGATTCTTATTCTCGACGGTGCTATGGGTACTGAAATTCAAAAACACAAACTATCGGAAGAGGATTTTAGGGGCAAACTCTTTCAAGAATATGATGTAGAGCTGAAAGGTAATAATGATTTACTAACCCTCACTAAACCAGATTTAATTAAGAATATTCATCAGGAATTTGTGGAAGCTGGTTCTGATATTATTGAGACAAATACTTTTAATTCTAATAGTACTTCTCAGTCAGATTACGGTTTAGAAGAGTTAACTTACAAACTAAATTTTGAAGGCGCAAAATTGGCAAAGGATGTTGCCTCAAAAGCTGGAAAAAAGATATTAGTTGCTGGCGTAATAGGTCCTACAAATAGGACTGCATCTCTTTCACCGGACGTTACCGATCCAGCTGCAAGAAATACTTCTTTTGATGAATTGAAACAAGATTATAAAGAGTGCCTCGATGGATTGATGGACGGAGGATCAGATATCATCTTAATCGAGACCATTTTTGATACTCTCAATGCAAAAGCAGCAATCTTTGCTTATCTAGAAAAATGTGACGAACTGAATTTTGAAATTCCTCTTATGATATCCGGGACAATTACTGATGCTTCAGGAAGAACTCTGTCAGGACAAACAGTTGATGCATTTTGGACATCTGTAGCGCATGCTAAACCAGACTCTATTGGCTTCAACTGTGCGTTAGGTGCTGAGCAACTGAGACCTCATCTGAAAAGAATTAATGAGATAGCGGATGTTGCTGTGAGCGTTCATCCAAATGCAGGGCTCCCTAATGAAATGGGAGGTTATGATCAATCGCCAGGACAAATGGCAAATTTTGCGGAAGAATTTTGCGACAATCAATTCATCAATATTGTAGGTGGTTGTTGTGGAACAACAACAGATCATTTGAAATCTATATGTTCAAAAGTTGCAGGTAAGGCTCCAAGAGAGATTCCGCAAAGTACTGGTCAAACATTTCTCAGCGGACTTGAAGCCTTAAGCATCGATAAGAATAGTCTTTTTGTAAATGTTGGTGAAAGAACTAATGTTACAGGATCGAAGAAATTTGCACGTTTGATCAGAGAAAAAGAGTATGACGAAGCTCTTGAGGTTGCTCGTGAACAAGTTGAATTTGGTGCTCAAGTGATAGATATCAATATGGATGAAGGTATGTTGGATGCTAAATCTGAGATGGAACATTTTCTTAAACTACTAGCGACAGAGCCTTCTATAAGTAAAGTCCCTGTAATGATTGATTCTTCTAAATGGGAGGTAATTGAAGAAGGCTTAAAGATACTGCAGGGAAAATGTATTGTTAATTCAATCAGTCTAAAGGAAGGTGAAGAGGACTTTATTTCTAAAGCTAGACTTTGTAAAAAATATGGAGCTGCCGTAATCGTTATGCTTTTTGATGAGAATGGACAGGCCGATACTCTTGAGCGAAAAAATGAAATTGCAAAACGCTCTTACATTACGCTTACAGAGCAAGCAAGTTTCAATCCTCATGACATAATCATAGATCCTAATGTATTTGCAGTTGCTACAGGATTAGAGGAACACAATAATTATGCAGTTGACTTTATAGATGCTTGTAAATATATAACCGAAAATCTTCCTGGAGCTAAAATTTCTGGTGGTATTAGTAATGTATCCTTTTCATTTAGAGGAAATGATACTGTCCGAGAAGCAATGCATTCGGTATTTCTTTATCACGCCATAAAGAATGGTCTTTCCATGGGAATAGTCAATGCGGGGCAACTCGTTGTTTATGAAGAAATAGATCCTGACTTAAAAGAACTGGTTGAAGATGTAATTCTTAATCGTAGCGAGAATGCCACAGAACTTCTCGTAGAAAAGGCCTCAGACTATCTCTCTAAGGAGAGTACATCATCAATTAATAACCAAGAATGGAGAGACGGTTCTGTCGAAGAAAGAATCTCTCATGCCTTAATCAATGGAATCAATAAATTTATTGTTGATGACGCCGAAGAGGCCAGATTAAAACTGCCCTCCCCTGTATCTGTCATTGAAGGTCCTTTGATGGATGGAATGAACATTGTTGGTGACTTGTTTGGTGAAGGAAAAATGTTTCTACCTCAAGTGGTTAAAAGTGCGAGAGTAATGAAAGAGGCTGTGGCGTATTTAGTACCTTACATAGAAGAATCTAAAGATCAAAAATCATCATCAAATGGTAAGGTTGTTATGGCCACTGTAAAGGGAGATGTTCACGATATAGGCAAAAATATAGTGGGTGTCATTATGCAATGTAATAATTTTGAAGTAATAGACTTGGGTGTCATGGTTCCTGCTGAAACTATTATACAAACGGCAATTGATGAAAAAGCTGATTTTATAGGACTAAGCGGCCTTATAACTCCCTCTCTAGATGAAATGATAAACATAGCCGAAGAAATGACCAGAAAAGGTCTCGATATACCCATACTTATTGGAGGGGCCACTACCTCAAAAGCCCATACAGCCCTAAAAATAGAACCTGCTTACACTTCAGGTCAAACTGTGCATGTAACTGACGCGTCTAGAAGTGTTGGTGTCTTACAAAATTTAGTTACTGAAAGTGAAAGAGATAGATACATAGAAGATATTAAAGAAGATTATAGAAAGACTCGAGAAAGACTGGTCAACAAAGACTCCAAACCATTATTATCGTTGCAAGAGGCAATTGATAACAAATTTCTTTTTGACTGGACAAATTATCAGCCGCCCAGACCTAGCTTCAATGGCGAAAAACAAATTAAAGGATTGAAAATAAAAGATATAAGAGAATATATTGATTGGACAATATTCTTTCGATCCTGGGATCTTGCTGGTCAATTCCCCAAAATTCTTGAGGACGAAGTTGTTGGTGAAGCAGCTTCTAGTCTTTACGAGGATGCCCTGGTTATGCTTGATAGACTCGAAAAAGAAGATTCTATCCAATTGGAGGCTGTAATAGGTTTTTGGCCAGCTCATCAAGAAAATGACAATGAAATATGTTTGTTTGATGAAAAAAAAGAAAATCTATTGGCTAGACTCAATTGTCTTAGACAACAGAAACCACAAGGAATAAGGCCCAACTTTTGTCTGGCTGATTTTATTAAGCCGGCTTCCGAATTAATGGAAGACCATATCGGTGCCTTCGCAGTTTCTGCAGGTAAAGGCGTTGAAGAAATGTGTCTTGAATACGAAAAAAATAATGATGATTACTCATCGATAATGTTAAAAGCAATCGCAGATAGACTTGCTGAAGCTCTTGCAGAATACATGCACGAGAGAGTCAGAAAGGAATTTTGGGGTTATGCAAAAGATGAAAATTTAACTAATGAAGAATTAATCAAAGAAAAATACAAAGGCATTAGACCTGCTCCTGGATATCCTGCTTGCCCTGATCACTCTGAAAAAGTTAAATTATTCTCCCTCCTTAATTCAGAAAATATCGTTGATATATCTCTTACTGAAAATTTTGCCATGTACCCCGCAGCATCAGTGAGTGGATGGTATTTTTCACACCCGGATAGTAAATACTTTGGTGTCGGAAAAATAGGACAAGATCAAGTTAAAGCTATTTCAGACTCAAGGGGAGAGCCAATTGAGCTGACCAAAAAATTCCTACGACCTAATCTTGATTGATACTTCAAAAAAAAGCTACGAAAAAAACTTCGAAGAAAAAAAGAAACTTTTTAGAGAAGCTTTCTCAGATATTTCGGAGATCGAATACTTTGCATCTCCACCAAAAAATTTTAGATATAGAGCGGAATTTAATCTATTGAAATTAGAGAAAGAATACGCTTTTGGAATGACTTTGGAAGGTAAGAAAAAACCTGTTGGATCCTTTCCAATAGCCAGTAAAAGAATTCAGGAACTAATGCCTTGCCTTTTGAATCATATTACGAAACACCCTCTTATTTCTGAAAAATTATTCCAGGTAGAATTTCAATCGACTCGTAATAGTGAAATCATGGTAAGTCTTATCTATCACAAAATACTTGATGAAATTTGGTATGAGAGAGCATCAGAGATTAGTTCAGAATTAGGAATATCAATTATAGGAAGAAGCAGAAAACAAAGATTGATAATTGGTAACAATTACGTCACTGAAATTTATAACTACCTGAATAAAGGATTTTCTTTAAAACTCTATGAACAGTGCTTCAGTCAAACAAACCCGTATATATGTGATGATATGTTGGATTGGGTCGCTAGAAACTCGGCAGATTCTAAGAAAGATATTGTGGAACTTCATTGCGGTCTCGGTACCTTTACCATTCTATTAAGTAATTTATATCAGAAGGTATTAGCGACGGAAAATAGTAGGCCCAGCATCAAAGCTCTTGAAGAAAATATACGCTTAAATAATAAGCAGAATATCTACTATGGCAGATTGTCTGGAAAAGAAACTATTGAAGCATTAAGGGAAATCAGGCCCTACCAAAGATTGTCTTCGGTAAATCTTAATGAATTTGAGATTGATTCAATCTTCCTTGATCCGCCTAGAGAAGGATTGGATCAATTTACAAGAGACAATATTGTCGAAATGGAAAATATTATTTATATCTCATGCGGTTTTGAATCGTTTAGGAGAGATATAACTGAGTTACAAAAGACTCATCAAGTAGTGAACTTAGCCATGTTCGATCAATTTCCCTACACGGACCACATAGAGTCTGGTGCTATCCTAAGAAGGAAAGCACCAGATTAATTGTTATATTTTTGCTTCCAGCTCAGGGAGAGCATCGAATAGATCTGCAACTAAACCATAATCGGCTACTTGAAAAATTGGCGCCTCTTCATCTTTATTAATTGCTACTATTACTTTGCTATCTTTCATGCCTGCAAGATGCTGGATAGCTCCAGAAATACCTACCGCTATGTATAAATCAGGTGCTACTATTTTACCAGTCTGACCGACTTGCATATCGTTTGGAACAAATCCAGAATCAACTGCTGCCCTAGAAGCACCAATAGCGGCTCCCAATTTATCAGCTATTCCGTTTAAGAGACTAAAGTTATCTCCATTTTGCATCCCTCTTCCGCCGGAAATAACTACATCTGCAGCCGTTAACTCAGGTCTATCAGATTCTGCTATTTCTTCTTTTACAAATGAAGAAACACCTGCATTTGTATCATTATCAATATTCGTAATTTCAGCTGATCCGCCACTTGCTTCGCAAGCATCAAACCCCGTTGTCCTTACTGTAATCACTTTCACAGAATCAGTGCTCTGGACAGTTGCAATACAGTTTCCTGCATAAATAGGTCTCTCAAAAGTATCTTCCGATACTACAGCGCTGATATCAGAGATTTGAGAAACATCTAACTTAGCTGCAACTCTAGGCATATAGTTTTTTCCATTTGTTGTAGCTGGTGCAAGAATATGAGAATAGCCTTCAGCTAGCTCTACAACTAGATTACCAACATTCTCGGCCAAGCTATTTTTATAAGTTTCTTTATTTGCTAACAATACTTTACCTACGCCGGGAACTTGTGCTGCAGATTCGGCAACTGTGTCACAATCAGATCCAGCAACTAGTATGTCTATATCTCCACCAATTGCCATTCCGGCTGCAACTGTATTAAGTGTAGCTGTTTTTAATTCTGTATTATCGTGCTCTGCTATTACTAATATACTCATGAAATCACCTTTGCTTCATTTTTTAATTTATCTACTAATTGATCAATACTCTCGACCATTATTCCTGCTGCCCTTTCAGGTGGTGGACTCACTTTGAGAGTGTTTTGTCTTGGAGCTAGATCTAGTCCTAGGTCTGCCGACTGAAGGGTCTCTAGTGGCTTCTTCTTAGCTTTCATTATGTTCGGTAAAGAGGCATATCTAGGCTCATTTAATCTAAGATCAGTTGTGATGATTGCAGGCATTGTTAAGGATAATGTTTGCAAACCTCCATCGATCTCACGAGTTACCTGAACCTTGCCATCCTGAATATCAACCTCTGAGGCAAAAGTACCCTGAGGAAGATCAAGCATTGCTGCAAGCATCTGACCTGTTTGGTTAGAGTCTCCATCTATAGCTTGTTTTCCAAGTATTATTAAATCAGGACTTTCTTTTGACACCACTTCTTTTAGTGCTTTCGCAACACCAAGAGGTTCTACTGACTCATCGGTTTCAACTAAGATAGCCCTATCAGCTCCGAGAGCTAAACAAGTTCTTAGTTGTTCTTGAGAAGCTGAATCTCCAACAGATACCGCAACTACCTCCTCTGCATTTCCGGCTTCTTTTATTCTTACTGCTTCCTCTATAGCTATTTCACAAAATGGATTTATTGCCATTTTGGCATTGCTAAGATCTGGACCACTTTCGTCAGATTTTGCTCTGACTTTAACGTTGTAATCTACAACTCTTTTAACAGGTACGAGAATCTTCATACTATTTTCCTTCTATGGTAAAATTTAACCTGCGTATTCTATAACTGCTGCCCCTCTCAATACAAATAAATAAAAGTATGGAAAATATCGAAAGAGAATCAATGGAGTATGATGTAGTCGTTGTCGGAGCTGGACCGGCAGGATTATCTGCTGCTATTAAGCTTAAACAATTAGCTAATGAACAATCTAAAGAGATATCTATTTGCGTTGTTGAAAAGGGATCCGAAGTAGGTGCACACATATTATCTGGAAATGTTTTTGATCCTAAAGCTCTAAACGAACTCATTCCCAATTGGGAAGAGCTTGGCGCACCATTGAATACTCCAGTTAAAAAAGATTCAGTTAGATACTTACTGAACGAAAAATCTAATTTTTCTATACCCACTCTATTTGCAACAACCTTTAAAAATCATGGAAATTACATAATGAGTCTAGGTAATTTTTGCAGATGGATGGCTGAATACGCTGAAGGTATAGAGATAGATATCTTTCCAGGATTTACTGCTTCTGAGCTGATTATTCAAGATGAGAAAGTCGTAGGTGTCGCTACTGGAGATATGGGTATAGATTCAGCTGGAGAAAGGAAAGCTTCATTTGAACCTGGAATAAATCTTCTTGCAAAGTATACAATCCTTTCTGAAGGTTGCCGTGGACATTTGGGAAAACAAATTATCAAGAAATTTGAGCTTGATTCAGACAGTGATCCACAACATTATGGAATAGGATTTAAAGAGGTGTGGGATTTAGATCCAGATCTACATGAAGAGGGTTTAGTTGTTCATACTATGGGGTGGCCAGCTGCAAAAGGAGTCTTGTCAGGATCATATTTATACCATGGAGAAAATAATCAAGCCTTCTTAGGCTACATAGTACCCTTAGATTATGATAATCCTCACATCAGCCCTTTCGATGAATTCCAACAATGGAAACATCAGTCCTCTATACAAAAATATCTAAAAGGTGGAACTCGTACAGCTTATGGTGCCAGAGCTTTGATTAAGGGCGGGCATCAATCCATGCCAAAAATGCATTTTCCTGGAGGAATGTTAGTGGGAGATGATGCAGGTACAATGAATTTTCCGAGAATTAAAGGGACTCACACCGCCATGAAATCTGGAATGATAGCAGCAGAGAGTCTTTTTGAAGAATTCTACAAAGAGAGCCCTAAAGCAGATGTCGATAGTTTTTCAGAGAAACTTAAATCTTCATGGCTAGAAACAGAATTACATAAAGCGCGTAATTTCCTGCCGTTCATACACAAGTATGGAACTCTTTTAGGTGTTGCTTTAGCAGGAGCCGATCAGCTTTTATTCAGAGGTAAATTACCTTTTACTCTTCACCACGATACTCCTGATCATGAGTGCCTGAAAGAAGCTTCTAAAATGCCTGAGATAACTTATCCTAAACCTGATGGAGTAATTAGCTTCGACAAGCTTTCCTCAGTCTTTCTTTCAAATACTAACCATGAAGAAGACCAACCTTGTCATTTAGTGCTTACAGATCCATCAATACCTCTTAGTGTAAATTTACCTAAATACGATGAACCGGCACAGCGATATTGTCCAGCTGGAGTTTATGAGATTGTTGAAAAAGATGGAGAAAAACAGTTCCAAATTAACGCTCAAAACTGCGTCCATTGTAAGACTTGTGACATAAAAGATCCTTCACAAAATATAAATTGGGTAACCCCAGAAGGAGCAGGCGGACCAAACTACCCAAATATGTAATAAAATCAATAATTTACATTCAATTAAAAATGTTTGATTTTTTTACAATTTTTTTAAAAAAAAGCTTGCAAATATCAATAAATAATATAATATACATTGTTACCTATCAGACCGACTTGGAAACAACTCGAGACGAAGAAAAGAGAGAAAGATAGGTTAGAGAACGAAAGGTGAAAGCTCTAAAAAACAGCTAGCAAAAAAAGTTTTTTAGACCACCAAGGTTGAAAGAGAAATCAACCAAGGAGCTAGACAAAATCTCGGTTTAGACACTTTCGAACTCGAACTAAGACAGAGCCTTGGCTCTGTTTTTTTTTGCTTACTGCAAATGATAAAAACTGCCAGAGCTGAAGATACCGTGAACTCCCCCTACTTCTTCAGATATATCTACCAATCTATAAAAGACATTTCTAGTCAATAAACCTTCTAAATTTTTCCTCACTAAAACATATGGTGAAGGCTCATTATCATCTTTATTAGTTTCTATTCTTATTGGATGATTTTTATTTACTTCAAAAACCTCTTCGGTATTTGTTTTAAAACTAATAACTTGTTCTTTATTTTTTTTTGTTACTTCGAAATCAACAATGACAAAAGGTTTGTCTTCTACCTCAATTTTAATCTTCTCTACAGGAGTTACTAGGAAATATCCCTCTTTATCAAATCTAAGTACGCGACTAAATAAATTGACCATTCTCTGTCTTCCGATAGGAGAATTCATAAAATACCATTTGCCTTGTCTATCTATTTTCATAGATACATTTTCACATAGAGGTGGATTCCAATCATCAACTGGCGGGAATGTATCTTCATCTAACTTAGATAGCTCTGAAAATATAGATGAAAGAGATAGTGTTTTATCGGTCATTAAAAAAGAAAAACATTTCCTATTAATTGAATGGCAATTATAACCAGAATTAATCCAAGAAACTTCTCGAAGAATTTAAAAAAAGTTAGAAACTGGGCCTTAAAAGCATCACTAGTAAAGATATATGAAAGTAATGAAAACCATATAAAAGTTGCAAATGCCATATAAAGACCGTAGAACATTAAATTACCCTGTGTCTGGCCATTCAGTACAACACCAAACAATGTTATAAAAAATAATAAAGCTTTTACATTTGTGATGTTTGTTAACATTCCTGCTACAAAACCATTGGCATTTTATTCTTAATAGCATCTAATGAATCTTATTTACTTTT
>Ga0208277_1000134_pt1 | contig 42314 bp, 38 predicted proteins | sample ETNtaG_5_FD_185782 | JGI IMG/M metagenome (GOLD analysis project Ga0208277, IMG submission 185782) | Marine microbial and viral communities from oxygen minimum zone, Eastern Pacific Ocean - ETNP201406SV205 (SPAdes) (version 2) | ecosystem: Environmental > Aquatic > Marine > Oceanic ...
AGGTCCCAAGGGTATGGCTGTTCGCCATTTAAAGTGGTACGCGAGCTGGGTTTAGAACGTCGTGAGACAGTTCGGTCCCTATCTGCCGTGCGCGTTGGATATTTGAGAGGAGTTGCTCCTAGTACGAGAGGACCGGAGTGAACGAACCTCTGGTGTTCGGGTTGTCACGCCAGTGGCATTGCCCGGTAGCTATGTTCGGAAAGGATAACCGCTGAAAGCAACTAAGTGGGAAGCCTACCTCAAGATGAGATATCCCTGAACCTTCGGGTTCCTGAAGAGCCGTTCAAGACTAGGACGTTGATAGGCAGGGTGTGTAAGTGCTGTAAGGCATTGAGCTAACCTGTACTAATTGCTCGTGAGGCTTAACTTAATACTTTATATTAATAAAGTTTAATAACGCTAAAATTAAAGAAAAGATCAACAATACATAACTAGAATTTTGCCCGATGACATTAGCAAGTGTGTCCCACCTGATTCCATCCCGAACTCAGAAGTGAAACCACTTAGCGCCGATGGTAGTGTGGTGCGTCCATGCGAGAGTAGGACATCGTCGGGCTTCTAGTTAATTTTCTAGAGTTCCAACTGCGGTTGCAAATTCTCTATTTTCAGGAAAGATCACTTCTAAACCTGAAAATTCTATCCACTTTGAAAGAATCTCTTTATATAAAAAATAATTGGAAGATCTTCCTATTACAACTATCTTATTCAATTTAGCTGCGAGGGCAGTGGTAGCAGCCAGCCTTGCTATATTTGTTGCAACAAGATAAATGATAGATCTGCATATATCTTCTTTTTCCAGTTTATTCATCATATCTAAATTTCCTAGATGAACAGCAATACTATCTTCTGGTAAATTTCCTATAGGACCAGAGATTACATCTTTTAAAGTGTAGTCTCCTATTTGGCTTCCTTTTTTAGAAAGATCATCTATTTCACCTGGATCATCTATTTGAGCTGCAAGTTTGCACAACCCTCTAATCGTGCCACCTCCTAGGCCAGTTCCTCCCAGATGAGTAGCAGTCTCATTTTCATAGGCTACACATGCAGTTCCTGATCCACAGCTAAGTACTAAAAAATTTGAATCTAGCTGAGATAATTTCTTTGCACCAAATCCAATACAATCTATTTCATTTTTCTTTACTATCTTTTGGCCATCAAAACTATCGGGAAGATCTAAATGTTTTCCACCTGTTACAGAGATACTTTTGATTTTTGAATCTTCTTGGATACTTTTTAAAATATTATTTAGAGATAGGTGGATATTTTTTTCACTTCTTAAAGATTTGTAAGAAAAATTATTATTGGAGTTAATAACAATATCAGAATTAGTGATTCCAAAGTCAATTCCTATGTCAACATTACTCATTGTGACTGAAATATTTTTAAATGGAAAAAAAAACCATCACTTTGACAAAGCAAAATTATCCAAAGCGATGAGAAATTAATTCTTTAGAAATTAATGATTGTGGAACATTTCCTTAATTACCTCAGCTTGCTCTTCCGCTTGAGTTTCTATCTCATCAGAGGTTTCTAAAGGTTTGGAAATTTCAGCCCAATCAATTTCGAAATCACTGGGAGCAACTTCATATTCTAATAAGCCCAACTCATCATAAAGAGGGCGAACAGATTCTGTTAAGAGACCGATCTTCTTCAAATTAGGCATAACTCTATTAAACAATAAACCTCTAAAATCATCGTTAACACCAGATTTTAGAATTGCTTCTCTTGCTTCTTGTTCAGAGTAACCAAAGAATTTCTTACCTAATTCGTAATTTTGAATTCTATCTCTCATGATTACACATGCTTCATAGGCAAATCTAGCTCGGTCTTCAATCTCATCTTCAGATAAAGTTTTGTTGAAGTCTTCAAGGTAATTAATTCCAAAAGTAACATGTCTTGCCTCATCACGAATTACATAATGAGTTAAGTCTCTAAGCAATGGACAGCTTGTACTCATTTTAGTAGATTGAAAAGCAGCAAGAGCTAAGCCTTCAATGATTATTTGCATTGCAATAAATTTTAAGTCCCATCTAGGATCTGTTAGACCTTTGTCTAAGAGTGCTTTAAGGCTGGGTGAAATAGGATAGGACATTCCCATTACATCTTGTAAGTATCTGTTGAATACTTCTACGTGCCTAGCTTCATCAAAACATTGAGAAGCAGCATACAATTTTGCTTGATAAGTAGGCGCACAAGACACCAGTTGAGAAGCAACTAGAAGAGCTCCCTGCTCTCCGTGCAAGAATTGGCTTAAACCCCAAGCGGAAGCATGCCAGCTTACTTCCCTTTTTTCATCTTCTGACATGTCATTATATTCAGGATAGACATTACCTAAATCGTCAAACTCAGGTTTTACTGGAAGATCACCACGCTTAATGTGATTAGACCAATCAAGATCTATTGATCCATTCCAATTTAACTCTTTTCCTAATTCGTATAGTCTTTTGATTCTGTTGTCAGCAACAGTGTAATCCCAGTTATAAGATCCAGTTAGCGGGGTGTTGAAGATTTCTCTAACGTCTTCAACATGCTCTGAAGTCATACGATCTTCAATATCATCAAACTCCTGAAATCCAGGAGGTCCGTCTACATTTGTAATTTTCATAGGCAAATTATAATCCTGTTTTCTAAAATTCCAAACCTTATTTCTCTTGAAACAGATCTGTTAATTGTTCCAACATTACGCTTCCAAGTTCCTCGGCTCTATGGATAGTTACTGCTTTTTTGTAATATTTTGTAACATCATGTCCGATACCTATTGCTATCAATTCTAGTTCAGTTCTATTTTCGATTTCAGAAATCACTTGTTTTAGATGATTATCCAAGTAACTGGTTGAGTTAGTAGATAAAGTGCTATCGTCCACGGGGGCTCCATCTGAAATAACCATAAGTATTTTTCTTTGTTCGGGTCTTTTCATCAATCTTGATGACGCCCACAATAGAGCTTCGCCATCAACATTTTCCTTAAGAAGGCCTTCTCGAAGCATCAAACCAAGATTTTTTTTAGCTCTTCTCCAAGCTAGGTCAGCTGGTTTGAAGACAATATGTCTTAAGTCGTTAAGCCTACCAGGAGAACTTGGTTTCCCACATTCAAGCCAAAGTTTCCTGCTATCTCCCCCTTTCCAATGTTTTGTCGTGAAACCAAGGATTTCAGTTTTGATGTTACATTTATCCAAAGTTGATCCAATAATATCGGCAGATATTGCAGCAGTGGTCATTGACCTTCCTCTCATTGATCCTGAGCTATCAACTAACATCGTTAATACAGTATCTTTAAAAGATGTCTCTTTTTCAGTTTTAAAGCTTAGGGGTGTCAATGGGTCCGTAATGATCTTGTGTAGTTTAGAAGAATCTAAAATACCTTCTTCTTTATCAAACTCCCATGAACGTCTTTGTTGGGCCAGAAGCAATCTTTGCAGTCTATTTGCTAATTTTGCAATTACAGATTTGGAGGGATCAATCAATTGATCCAATCTATCTCTTAATCTTTTTAATTCTTCTGAAGAGCACAAGTTATCCGCATCTACAACTTCGTCAAAATCTCTACAAAAAACCTTGTATTCTTGATTTTGATTAAGTGCAATTAATTCTTCCAGTTTTGATCTGTTTTCAACCCAATCTTCTGTGTCGTCAACATCCCCTTCTTCAATTTCAAAATCTTCAATTTCAGTCTCACTTTCGTCATCTACTTCTGATGCATCGTTATCAGGCTGATCTTCTTGTTCTTGATCTGAAGAACCATCCTCTTCATTGTCTTCATTTTCTTCTTCAGTATTAGATTTTGGTTCTTCTTGTTCAGGATCTTCGAATTCAAAACCTAATTTTTTAAACAAGGAGATTAAATACTCATTAAATTTTTCTTTATCTGTTAAGTATTTTTCAGCAAGCTTAAAATCCGACTCCACTTCAGAAAGAGCTTTTTCCCATGGTTTTAAGAAAACCTCTTCAAGCTTATTATTTTTTTGTTTTAAAAGTTTATTTTTTAAACTTATCTCAACAGCTATTTTTAAAGCGTCTTGCTTACTTTCTACCGTTTGTTGAGAAAGATTTTTTAAGAATAAATTTCTTAGGTTTTGTTTTACTCCTAAAAACTCTTTCGAACCTAAAATCTCTGACCTTATAGCTTCAAAATCCTTTAGGAGAAAATCCAGTTCAGAAATTCCTGTTTTTTTGAATGGCTTCTCAAGTAATTTATATTTTTGTAACAGAGCTTGTTTGTCTGCATCTCCTCTGGATAGTTGAATGGATTCAATATTTTCTTGAAGATTATGTCCAGGTTCAGCAACTTGCTGTAGGTAATTTACGTCTAGAGTTAGATTTTTATCTTTGGATATTGCTCTACTGGAAGCATTAATTACATCTTTGACGTTTTGTTCAGTAGATTTATGACTCAAGCTTGCTCAACTAAATTTAAAATAGAATCGCTAGTTTCTGAATCAAAGCACCTTTGAAAGTACTCTGCAATTATTGATTTTTCAGTTTCATCACATTTATTCAAGAAACTTAATTCAAACGAATTTCCAATGTCATTAAAGATAGAATAGTTCTCAGCCCAACTGATAACAGTTCTTGGAGACATCAAATTAGAAATATCTCCATTTTTAAATCCTTCTCTTGTTAAATTAGCAAGTGAAATCATTGCTTTTACAGTAGATTGACCTTTTTTGTTATTTAGCTCTTTAACTTTTGAAAGAATAACTTTAAGTTCCAAGTCTTCTGAAAGATAGTTAAGAGGCGAAACAATATGCCATCTATCCATTTGACCTTGGTTAATTTGTTGGGTCCCGTGGTATAAACCTGTGCTATCTCCCAAACCCACGGTGTTTGCTGTAGCAAAAAGTCTAAAATAAGGATGAGGAGTAAGAACTCTATTTTGATCTAAAAGAGTAAGTTTACCTTCAACCTCTAAAACTCTTTGAATAACAAACATTACATCTGGTCTACCGGCATCATATTCATCAAATACCAAAGCAACAGGATTTTGGATAGCCCAAGGAAGGATACCTTCTTGAAATTTTGTTATTTGTTTACTGTCTTCAATAGCAATCACGTCTTTACCCAATAAATCTATTCTGCTGATATGACTATCTAAATTGATTCGGATACAAGGCCAATTTAATCTTGCTGCTACTTGTTCAATATGTGTTGATTTTCCTGAACCATGAAGACCTTGAACCATAACTCTTCTATTATTTTGAAAACCGGCAAGAATAGAAAGAGTAGTAGCTTTATCAAAACAGTAGTCAGCATCCAACTTGGGAACATATTCATTATTTGCTGAAAAGGAATCTACTTTTAAATTAGAATCTATTTCAAAGGTATCTTTGACCTTAACATTTGCATCTGGCTCTTGAATTGAAAAATTATCGAATTTCATATATTTATTGGTCTTAAAGGTGAATGAACATTATCCTTTTTTAAAAAAAAACAGCAAGAAAATATATAATTTTGAGTTAACTTGCCTTAGACTTGCCTCTTTAAAAATTTAATTTATGACAATTGTAGATGACATTTGGGGCGAGATTCTCAAAGAAAGCAAAAATAAAATTTCCTTAGAACCAGAATCAGAAAGTCTTTTCCAGAAAAAGATCTTATCTTGCAGTGGCTTGGATAATTCTTTATCAACAAAACTTGCAGATGACTTAGCTACAAAAGAATATCCATTTGAAATTTTGAAAGATAAGTTTAATGAGGTTTTTTCTAATATTGATTTTATAGAAAAGGCTGTAATTGACTTAAAAGCAGTAAAGGAAAGAGATCCTGCATCAAACGGTTTTGTATTTACATTACTATTTTCAAAAGGATTTGCTGCATTACAAGCTCACAGAATTGCAAATTATTTTATGAAAGCAAAACAAGAGGTTTTTGCATATTTCATCCAGAGCAGAAGTTCTGCTATTTATGAGGTAGATATTCACCCAAAGGCTGAAATAGGACAAGGAGTGATGTTGGATCATGCAACTGGAATTGTCATTGGAGAGACCTCGGTTATTGAAAACGATGTATCAATATTCCAAGGCGTTACTCTTGGAGGTACAGGGAAAGAAACTGGAGATAGGCATCCAAAAGTTCGTGAAGGAGTTTTAATAAGTTCAGCAGCACAAATTTTAGGCAATGTAGAAATTGGAAAGGGGGCCAAAGTTGCTGCCGGCAGTGTAGTGCTTTCAGATGTAGAACCAAACACAACAGTTGCTGGAGTACCAGCAATAGTTGTTGGTAAACCATCTTCTGAAAAACCAGCAACAGATGTTGATCACACTATAGAAGAGGTTTAAATCATGTCAACACAAAAAAGTCTAGACGACTTGGTAGAAACCCTAAACCTCGAAAGGCTTGAGGAAAATCTATATCGAGGTGAATGTGAAAAAACTGCTTGGGGAAGAGTTTTTGGCGGACAAGTTCTTGGTCAATCTCTTAGCGCTGCCTACAACACCATAGAAGAAAAAAGGTATGCTCATTCTTTTCATGCATATTTTTTAAGACCGGGCAGGATTGATATGCCAATAGTCTATAACGTCGTGAGAATTCGGGATGGCGGAAGTTTTACCACAAGAACTGTAGATGCAATCCAAAACGGTGAAGTCATATTTAATATGATTGTTTCTTTTCAAATTGACGAAGGAGGCTTTGAACATCAATTCGATATGCCTGACGTGCCAGGACCAAATGATTTACAGAGCGAAAGAGAATTAAGGGAAGCAATGATAGATGAAATACCAAAAGAGTTTAGAGATGGCTTTTTGAGGGAAAAGGCTGTTGAGCTTAGAACCGTTGAGCAATACAGTCCAATGAATTCAGAAAAGAAACCGCCTTACAAACATACTTGGATGAAAGCTAACGGTAAACTACCAGATGATATTTTGGTTCATCAAAACATTTTGGCTTATGCGTCAGACTTTGGATTATTAAGTACTGCTCAACTTCCTCATGGTATTAGTTGGGGAGGCATGAATAGAAGGGTTATGTCAGCAAGCATAGATCATGCAATGTGGTTTCACAGACCTTTCAGAGCAGATGAATGGCTCTTATACGTTACAGATAGTCCAAGTGCGAGTAATGCAAAAGGCTTTAATAGGGGGACCGTCTATACAGAAGATGGAAAGCTGGTAGCCTCAGCGATTCAAGAAGGGCTGATGAGGCAAATAAAAACTAAGAAGACCTAGACGAGAGTAGTTTTGCCCATAATCTTTTTATCTATCTCTCGAGCTGCAGCTCGTCCTTCGTTGATAGCCCATACTACTAAAGACTGACCTCTGCGGCAGTCGCCTGCTGCAAATACTTTAGGATGAGAAGTTTGGTGGATATTATGTTCTGCCTTGAAGTTAGACCTTTCATCTAATTCCAGCTTTAATTTTTTATTAAGATAGTCTTCAGGTCCAAGAAAACCCATAGCCAAAAAGATTAAGTCAGCTTTCCAGGTTTGCTCTGTTCCTTTGATTTCTTTGAAGTCTTTATCAACTTTTATAGTTTTTATCCCAGTAAGCTTTCCATTTTTATCTCTCAAAAACTCTTTTCCAGAAACAGAATATTCTCTAGGATCCTTACCGAATACTTCTCTGGATTCTTCGTGTCCATAATCAACTTTGTATACTCTTGGGAAGATAGGCCATGGATTATTATCCAATCTTTCTTTTGGCAGTTCAGGAAGTATTTCAAAGTTAGTAAGACTTTTACAGCCATGTCTTAGAGACGTACCTAAGCAGTCGTTACCGGTATCTCCACCACCAATAACAATCACATCTTTATCTTTAGCGCTGATAAAACTATCGTCTTTCAAATCGCTATCCAAAAGACTTTTTGTATTTTGACCCAAAAACTCCATAGCAAAATAAACGCCTTCACCATCTCTATTCTTTATAGGTAAATCTCTTGGCTTAGTTGCTCCTGTGGTAAGTAAAACAATATCGTTTTCTTTAATAAGTTTCTCTATAGATACAGAGTTTTTTCCTTTGCCACCTACGTCGCAATTGGTGTGGAACCTTATTCCTTCTTCTTCCATGATATCCACTCGCATATCAATGATGGACTTATCAAGCTTCATATTGGGTATTCCATACATCATGAGACCGCCAATTCTATCTGCTCTTTCATAAACGTTTATGGAGTGACCGACACTATTGAGCTGTTGTGCGGCCGATAAACCTGCAGGGCCTGAACCAACGATAGCTATCTTTTTAGCGGTTCTTTTATTAGGAATAACAGGTTTTATCCAACCTGATTCAATACCTTTGTCAGCAATTGCAAATTCTAGATTTTTAATTGTAACTGGAGTTTCTGTGATGCCTAAAACACAAGCACCTTCACATACTGCAGGACAAACTCTACCAGTAACTTCTGGAAAGTTATTGGTTTTTAAGAGTCTTGCAAAAGCTTCTTCCCACTTTTCGTTATAAACCAAATCGTTCCATTCAGGAATCAAGTTGTAAACAGGACAACCTTCTCCAGATTGGCAAAATGGTACTCCACAATTCATACATCTCGATGCTTGAGTGTTTAACAATGATTCATCGTGATCGGTATAAATTTCTTTGAAATCCAATACTCTTTTCTTGGGACTACGGTAAGGCTCGACCTCTCTATTGAATTCTTTAAATCCAGTTACTTTACCCATTGGCGTGTTTTAATTTTTGGTTATTTGTTTCCATCAGTACTCTTTTGAAGTCAATTGGCATAACTTTCTTAAAGTTGGCCAATTCTTTATTCCAATTTGATAAAATCTTCTTAGCAATATCTGATTTAGTATATCTTTGGTGGTTTGAAATGAGGGTTTTTAATTCTTCTTTGTCTTCATTTATAACAAGTTTTTCTAAATCGAAAGTACTCATATTGCAATTTTTTTTGAAGTTATTTTTTGGATCATAAACGTAAGCAATACCACCACTCATTCCAGCGCCAAAATTTCTTCCTGTAGGGCCTAAGATTACAGCTCTTCCACCTGTCATGTATTCACAGCCATGATCGCCAATCCCCTCAACAACAACTTTTGCGCCACTATTTCTTACACAAAATCTTTCTGCAGCTATTCCTCTAAAATAGGCTTCGCCGTCAGTTGCCCCATAAAGCGCAACATTACCTAAAATTATGTTTTCATTTGGAATGAAACTACTTTCAGCTGGAGGATAGATGATTAATTTACCTCCTGATAAACCTTTACCGACATAATCATTTGCATCGCCTTCTAAAGAAAGAGTCATGCCTTTGGTAGCCCATGCTCCAAAGCTTTGTCCAGCAGAACCAGTGAGATTAAATCTCAAGGTATCATTGGGTAGGCCAGTAGCTCCGCAGGATTTTGCTACTTCGTTGGAAATAATTGTGCCAAATACGCGATTGGTATTTCCAATTTTAGAATCAATAACAATTCTTTTTTTCGTCTTGATGTGATTCTTGATTTTTTTTAATAATTTTATATCTAAAGATTTTTCTAAATTATGATTCTGCTTTTGAGTATTGAATACCTCGGTATCTTTGTAAATAATTTCGGCAGGAGAAAGAATTTTAGATAGATCCAATCCATCTCTTTTCCAGTGATCTATAGCTTTATCCATTTCGAGAAGATCAACTCTACCAATCAAATCATCTAGTTTGGTTATGCCAAGATTTGCCATGATCATTCTTAATTCTTTTGCCACCATAAAGAGGTAATTCACAACATTCTCTGGACTACCTTTAAATTTCTTCCTAAGTTCTTTATCTTGGGTAGCAATTCCTACTGGACAGGTATTTAGATGACACTTTCTCATCATAATGCATCCCAAAGTTACAAGTGGAGCTGTAGAAAAGCCAAATTCTTCTGCGCCTAATATTGCAGCTATAGCAACATCTCGTCCGGTTTTAAGCTGACCATCGGTCTGCAGAACAACTCTTGATCTTAAGTTATTCATGACAAGAGTTTGGTGAGTTTCCGCAATTCCTAACTCCCAAGGAAGGCCAGCATGTTTGATGGATGTTAAAGGTGAAGCACCTGTACCACCATCATGTCCAGCTATCACCAGATGATCTGTTTTTGCTTTCACAACTCCAGCGGCAATAGTGCCCACACCAATTTCAGAAACTAGTTTTACGCTAATTCTTGAGCTTCTATTAGCATTTTTTAAATCATGTATTAACTGAGCAATATCTTCTATTGAATAAATATCGTGATGAGGAGGAGGGCTAATTAATCCAACTCCAGGCGTTGAATGTCTAATTTTTGCGATGTATTTATCAACCTTTGTACCAGGAAGCTCTCCACCTTCTCCAGGCTTTGCTCCTTGGGCTATTTTAATTTGCAATTCGTCAGCATTAGTCAAATACCACATAGTGACACCAAACCTACCTGAAGCTACTTGTTTGATTGCAGATCTTTTAGAACTTCCATCCTCTAGAGGTTTAAATCTGATTGGATCTTCTCCACCTTCCCCAGTATTAGATTTTCCTCCTAATTTATTCATGGCAAGAGCCAAAGATTCGTGAGCTTCGGTTGAAATTGATCCGAGAGACATCGCTCCTGTTGCAAATCTTCTTACAATCTCTTTTTCCGGTTCTACTTTATCTAAAGGTAAAGGATTCTTAGAAAATTTAAACTTCATCAAACCTCTTAAAGTACTATTCTTCGTAGTTTCTTCATTGGCATGATTTGAGAAGTTCCAATATGCAGATTCGTCATTATTTCTTGCTGCAATTTGCAGAGCTGAAATTGACTTAGGATCCCACATATGAGAATCACCACCATTCCTCCAGTGAAAATCTCCAGGATTCGACAGTGAAGTAACATTGTTTTTTAGATTTTCAGGAAAACCCATCAGATGGCGTCTTTCCATTTCTTCAGACAAGATATCGAAGGTTACACCTTGTACTCTACTTGGAGTACCAGGAAAAGACTTTTCAATAATTTCATCTGAAAGCCCTACAGCCTCAAAAATTTGTGCTCCCTTGTAGGATTGCAAAGTAGAAATTCCCATTTTTGCCATGACCTTTAACATTCCTTTAGCGACTCCTTTTTTATAGGCTTTTACAAGATCAGAAGAATTTTTTAGATTTTTATCTTCAATAGCTCCGTTTTCTAAAGATTTTTCCAAAACAGCAAAGGCCAGATAAGGATTTATTGCATCTGCACCATAACCTATTAATAAACAATGATGATGAACTTCCCTGGCTTCACCAGATTCTAAAACTATACCTATTTGAGTTCTTTTCTCTTTTTTAACTAAAAAATTATGGACTGTTGAACAGGCAAGAAGAGTACTTAAAGCCAATTTATCTGAACTTATATTTTTATCAGACAAAATTATAAATGAGTATCCTTCGTCGATTGCCTTTAAGGATTCTTTACAAATTTTATCCAACGCTTTTGTGAGCCCTTTTTCCCCTAAACCTTTTTTGAAGGTAATATCTATGGTTTTTGATTTGTATCCTTTGGTCTTGATAGACCTTATTTTTTCTAGTTCTTGATTTGAAAGGATAGGGTGCCCTAGTCTTAATCTTTTTACGTTATTTTCATCAGTAGAAAGAAGGTTGCCTTCTGGACCAATCAAGCACTCCAAAGACATGATGATTTCTTCTCGAATAGAGTCTATTGGGGGGTTGGTAATTTGTGCAAATAGTTGTTTAAAGTAATCGTAAATCATCCTAGGTTTATCAGATAAACAAGCAAGCGCTGCATCATTTCCCATAGACCCTAGGGGATCTCTCAACTCTGTCACCAAAGGAAGCAACATGAACTCTAAAGTCTCAGTTGTATAACCAAAAGCTTTCATTTTTGAAATTAAATCTGAAACTGCATATTTTTTTGATCTATCAGGCAGATCATCCAATTCAATGATTTGATTGATATTCCAATCTCCGTATGGATGCTGATTTGCGACTTCTTTTTTAATTTCTTCGTCAGAAATTAATTTTCCTTTATCGAAGTCAATCAAAAACATCTTGCCTGGCTGCAGCCTACCTTTTCTTAAGACTGTTTTAGGCTCAACTTCCAAAACCCCAACTTCAGAGGCCATAATCACCTTGTCATTGTCGGTGACATAAAATCTACTAGGTCTGAGACCATTTCTATCTAAAACCGCTCCAACTTGTGTACCATCGGTAAAAACTATTGAAGCTGGTCCATCCCAAGGCTCCATCAGAGAAGAAGAATATTGATAAAAGTCTTTTTTAGCCTTTGACATGTTCTTATCGTTTTGCCATGCCTCGGGAATCATCATCATCACAGCTTCGGGAAGTTTTCTACCAGTCATGATTAGAAGCTCTAAAACATTATCGAAACTTCCTGAATCTGAGCAATCAGGTTCAGCTATTGGAAAAAGTTTATTTATTTTATTATTGTATAAATCACTGGATGCCTTTCCTTGTCTTGACTGCATAAGGTTCATGTTGCCTTTTAATGTGTTTATTTCTCCGTTATGACACATATACCTGCAAGGCTGTGCTCTATCCCAAGAAGGAAAAGTATTTGTGCTAAATCTTGAGTGCACCATGGCAAGATGGGTTTTAAAAGTTTTATCTTCTAAGTCTGGGAAAAAAGGAAAAAGTTGAGAGGGTGTTAGCATGCCTTTGTATACAATTAATCTGGAAGATAAGCTGCATGCATAAAACATCAAAGCTTGAGAAAGATTGCTTTCCTGCCTTAGTTTTTTAGTAAATATTTTTCTAACAAGATAAATCTTTCTCTCAAAGTCATTTTGATCGATATTCTTTGGAGCTTTGATAAAAATTTGTTCAATTCCTGGCTTGCAATCTAAAGCAGCTGGCCCCACGTCTGCTTTTTTAGAATCAATTGGAACTTTTCGCCAGCCCAATAATTCTAGTTTTTCTTTTTTTAAAACATCTTCAATAGTTTTTTTGCAGAATTTTTTCTCGGAATTTTTTTGCGGGAAGAAAATATTACCAACAGCATAATTTCCTTTCTCAGGAAGATTGATTTTAAGTTTTTTTGCCTCTTCTATAAAAAACTCATGGGGCAGAGCTAAGAGAATTCCTGCACCATCTCCGGTATTTTCTTCAAAACCACAACCACCTCTGTGATCCATTCTAGAATTAATTATGTATGCGTCATCCATGATTTCCCTAGAGGGGATGCCTTTAATATTTGCAACAAGACCGACTCCACAAGAATCTCTCTCGAATTCTGGATCATAAAGGCCTTGTTTCTTTGGCCTAATTTCTAAATTTTTAATATTTTTTTTTAGCACACATTACCTACATCTCTATTAGTAACATGCCCTTTTAACGCATGGACAATGCGTCACTTTTAAGGCATGTGATATGCCCCCCATATAAAAGGAGTTTTAATTTATCAGAATATATATTTTAATTTTGCACCAAAGTAGTGCATATAACTTTTACTAATAAAATAAGCTATTTTTTATGGCATTTTCTATTGTCAATTCATTGCTAATACTTTTGATTTTTGCCTTTCCAATTTTTTCGAGCAAAATAAATTTAAGCTGGCTTTTATTCTTTTTTTTGTCAGATTGCATCAATTTAATCAATTTTTTTGGAATGATTTTTTTCTTAAGGTTTACATTAATGCCGGTATTTTTTATCATGGAATGAACTCTATCAAAAACCTTACGATCTAAATCTGAACTGCTTTCTGAAAGTTTCGTCGCTGCGAGCATACCCAAAGCAACTGCTTCACCGTGAGTATAAAGCTTATTATTGCCGATGGTTTCTAGCGCATGCCCAAAAGTATGTCCAAAATTCAAAATTGCCCGAAGTCCGTTTTCTTTTTCATCTTTTGATACCACATCAGCTTTAATTTCGATTGATCTTTTAATAGCCTTTTCTATAAATCTAGGTTTAAGAGACAAAATTTGTTTTAAGTTTTTCTCAAGCCAGACAAAAAAACCTTTATCTGAAATAAGCCCATGTTTGATCACTTCCATTAATCCACATTGAATTTCTAACTTTGATAAATACTTAAGAAATTTAGTTTCGATAATAACTTGGGCAGGCTGATTAAAAGTTCCGATCATATTCTTAAACCCTTTATGATTGACTCCAGTCTTACCTCCAATACTGGCATCAACTTGGGATAACAATGTTGTGGGTACCAAAACAAAATCAACGCCTCTTAAAAAAGTTGAGGCAATAAAACCGGTCATATCGCAGGTAATACCTCCGCCTACACCAAAAATAACACAATCTCTAGAGTAATTATTCCTGATTAAATAGTCATACACCTTTGCAAGATATGACATATTTTTATTATTTTCAGAGGCATTAATTTTTATTGAATTGATCTTTTTTGAAGAAGACTTTTTTAAGTTATTCTTCAATTTATTAATTAACAATTCAGGAACTTTGTTATCGATTATTAATAGAATGTCTTTTTGTGAAACCAATTTTTTAAGAGGTATTGTTCCAAGCAGATCATTGCCAACCTTTATGTCATATTTTTTTGAATCTGTTTTTATCTTAATGATTTTCATTTATCTAAAAAATTGATTATTTCTTTTAAAATTTCTTCTGTATTCAAATTATCCATTGAAATTTTTTTCTTTGATACTGCTTCATAAAAATTAAACCTCTTCTTATATAACTTTTTTAAAATTTCTAAATTATCACCGTCATTAAGCAATGGACGTTTTTTACTGTCTTTAGTTCTTTCGTATTGTCTTTCAGGAGAGGAGTCTAAAAAAATCACTTTAACTTCTTTCTCTAGGATCAATCTGTTTTCTTCTCTTTCTACTATTCCGCCGCCAGTGGCAATTACTGCATTTTGGAGGGCTTTTGTTTCATTCAAAGCTTCTGATTCTTTTTGACGAAAATAATCTTCACCATCTTGTTCAAAAATGTCTTTAATTTTTCTTCCTTCTACTTTTTCGATCAATTTATCTGTGTCGTAAAAATCATAATCCAATTTTCCAGATAAATTCTTTCCAGTAGTGGACTTCCCTGTGCCCATTGGCCCGACTAAAAAAACCTTCATAAACGTATCTCTTAGACTAAAATATCAAAATAAGTTTACCTTAAAACATGCTTTATCTATTTAAATCAAAGCTCTTTTATTCTCTTTTGGTAGTAATCCTGCTACCAATACAAATTTTCTTGGGAATCTATCTTTATTTCGCTCCAGAAATTCCTTCTTCATCTGAGGTTGCATCTGTTGAGTTGCAAGTTCCCTTAAAGATTTTTACAAAAGATGGAAAGCTTATCGGTGAATTTGGAGAAATCCACCGAACAAAATTAAGGTTTGAAGAAATTCCAGATACCTTTGTTAAAGCATTTTTAGCTGCAGAAGATAGCGATTATTTCAACCATACAGGTATCGATATTCTAAGCTTGGTAAGAGCTGCCTATCAATTTTTGAGAGAGGGTGAAATCGTAAGCGGTGGTGGAACTATTACTATGCAAGTTGCAAGGAATTATGTACTTACTAAAGAAAGAACTTTCGAGAGAAAATTAAAAGAAATCTTTACCGCATTGAAGATAGATTTTTCCTTTACCAAAGAAGAAATTTTTGAGCTTTATGTAAATCAAATTTTTTTGGGGAATAGGGCTCATGGCATAAAAGCAGCTGCAGAAATTTATTATGATAAAAATTTAGAAGATCTCAATCTTGCACAATATGCAATGATAGCTGCTCTTCCAAAAGCTCCATCTAGAATAAATCCTCTTATAAACCCAAGAAAAGCAGTTAATAGAAGAAATTATGTTTTGAGAAGAATGCTTGCATTAGATTTTATTAACCAAACACAATTTGATGTTGCATCCAGCGCTCCTGTAACAGCTTCATTTTCTGGAATCTCCCCCGAAGTTGAAGCTGATTATTTAGCAGAAGAAATAAGAAAATACATCATCCAGAATTATGGTCTTTCTGCTTATAAGGATGGTTATCAAGTTTTTTCTACAATAGATTCTAGCTATCAGACAGCTGCAAGAGATGCTGTAGAAATGGGAATTGAAGATTATGAAGAAAGACATGGATTTGAAAAACCTGAAAATCACGAGTATCTATTGCCTAAGAGTTTTAAAAATAGATCTGAATTTTTTTACGCTTTCGCATATGACCCATTTTCTTATTTAGATGAATTTGGAATTGAGCTTGAAGCTAAAAACCCTTTCAACAGAGTCATGAAATTTTTAGAGCGACAAGCAGAGTTCAAAAATTTTAAACCCGCGATTTTAATTTCCGTTGAAGATAAAAGATTGTTGACCATCAACAAAGAAGGAAAAATAGAAAATATTCTTCTTGCAGATTTAAAAAAAGCAATCAGACCTAGGATAAACGAAAACAGAAAAGATAAAAAATTGACAAGTTTTTCTGATTTTTTTGAAAGTGGGGATCTTGTTTGGCTCTCAAAAGATAGTAGTCAAAATAATTCTATTACCTTATCTATTCATCCAAAGGTTCAATCTGCTCTAGTAAGCTTAAAGCCATCCTCTGGTGAAATTTTAGCCCTAGTTGGAGGTTATAATTTTCGTAATAGTCAATTTAATCGTGCCATTCAGGCCAAACCTCAACTTGGGTCAAATTTTAAGCCATTTTTATATGCAGCTGCATTTGAAAATGGATTTAATCCAGCTTCAATAATAATTGATTCTCCTCTGGTATTTGACGATCAAAATTTAGAAGAAATATGGAGACCAAGAAATGCGAGTGGCAAATTTTACGGGCCTACGCGGCTTAGAGAGGCTCTTGTACAATCTAGAAATGTTGTCAGCGTGAAGCTTCTTCAAGAGGTTTCAATTAAAGAGGCTAAGAAATCTTTAGAAAAATTTGGTTTCTTCAAAGAAGAGCTGCCTAATGATTTATCCCTTGCTCTTGGCTCCTATGGAGCAAGCCCAATCAAAAATGCTGAGTTGTTTTCTATCTTTGCAAATGGAGGAAAAAAAGTTGTTCCTTATTTCATCGATAGAATTCTTTTTCCAGATGGAAATGAGATTAATTTTTCAGAAGAAAAGAAATCTAAAACCGGAGATTATTTATCTCAATGGTTTGGAACCGACGAAAGGGAAGCAGATAATTTCAGTATGGATCCTAGGATTGCTTTCATGATAAATGATATTTTGAAAGAGGCAGCACAAAGGGGTACAGGAAGAAAAATTAACGAGCTAGGAAGAAAAGATTTTGCGGCTAAGACAGGAACATCTAATGACGCAGAAAGTACTTGGTTTACAGGATTCAATGAAAATATTTTGACTACTGTTTGGTTCGGTTACGACAACCCATCTAGTTTAGGTAACAATGAATTTGGCAGCACTACCTCATTGCCTATTTGGCTTGACTATAAAAAACAGATTATTGATACAATTCCTAAAGGGAAATTCAAAAAGCCCTCAGGCTTAATTGCAAGAAAAATAAATCTAGAAACAGGAGAACTTGCGAAACCCGAAGATGAAAGAGTTAAGTTTGAACTTTTTCTTAATTAGAGAAGATAGCTTTTTTTAAGAAGTTCCACTGATCTTCCCAGGAACCGCTTAAATCTTTTTTGAACTTACTTCTTACAAAGGATTGAATTTGTCCTTCCAAACAGGACAGCAGTAGGTCGCATGAAGCCGCTAAATTTAAATTGAGCTTTTTTTTAGTTGTTCTCTCATATTCCTGAAGCGACTGCCTTATTTCTATATTTATTTTCTCAAAACAATTAGCAACTTTATCTATTATTTTTAGTTCATCTGCTGTAAAAACTTCACGAGTAAGAATCCTCGAGAAACCTTTATTCGTTTCGCAAAATTTCAAAATAAGCGCAATTAATTGCCCTGGAAAATCTTCTGGTTTTGATTCTTCTTTCATTACTTTTATTCTAGTAAAGATACTGTCCTCAAAAAAAACCACTAACTCCTCAAAGATTTTTCTTTTACTAGGAAAGTGTTTATAAATTGCTGCTTCTGTTATTTCTGATCGTTTAGCTAATTCAGCAGTAGTAATTTTCAATAAATCTCTTTCTTCGAGCATTGCAGCAAGAGATTGCATTATTATTAGTTTTCGTTGCTTTTTCTTTTCCATTTATTTACAAATCCAGGTACCAACTCCTTTATCGGTTAAGAGCTCGATTAAAACAGAGTGAGGAACACGACCATCAACGATGTGAGCATTTTTAACACCTTTTTCAAGACAATCAATTGCTCCGGTTAATTTAGGAAACATACCCCCTTTGATATTTTTTTTGTTTTTTAAAACTCTTCTTGCTTCTTTTAGACTCATAGTAGATATTTTTTTTCCATCAAGATCTCTTACACCAGAAATATCTGTAAGCAATATTATCTTTTCTGCTTTTAAAGATGCTGCAACAGAACAAGCTGCAAAATCTCCATTTATATTCATTGGCTCATCTTTAGAAGTCCATCCTATAGGAGAAATTATTGGAATTTTGCCCGCTTTTAACGATGCCATTATTTTTTTTCTATCAATACTTTTAATTAAACCTACTTCACCAAGATTTTTCCTTCCATCTTTAATTGCCTTGATAGGAGAATTTTTTTTCCCAACGAGCCTACTTGTTTTGCCTCCCCAGAAATGAATAAGATCCGAAATCTCTTTATTGATTTTGTTATCAAGGATTTTTTGAACAATCTTGATCATGTCTAAGGTGGTTTTTCTGATTCCGTCTTTGAATTCGAACTTAATGTTATTTTTTTTTAGTTCATAATCTATTTGAGGTCCTCCACCATGAATAAGAATTGGATGAATGCCAACAGTTTTCATAAGAACTAAATCTCTTGCAAAGTTTTTTTGTAAAACTTTATTTTCCATAGCATTTCCACCATATTTTATGACAACAACTTTATTGTTAAATTTTCTTATATAAGGAAGCGCTTCAGTTAAAACTTTTGAGATGTTTATCGCGTTTTTTTCAGAGATACTCATTAGAAATCTAATTGCAAGTTACTTTCTATTTTAGACAAAATCTCTTTGAAATAATTTTTTATTTCCAATAAGTCACTTTCTGTTCTGCCCTCAAACCTCAAAACGAGATTTGGTGAAGTGTTCGAAGCTCTTACAAGCCCCCATGAATTTTTGTTTTCAAGTCTAATCCCATCTATGTCTATCAATATATATCCAGAAGAATTTATTAAAGTTTTTAGCTCATCAATAATCTTAAATTTATCTTCTTCGGGAACTTTTAAATTTATCTCAGGTGTAGAGAAGTGTTTTGGATAAGAGCTGAAAACTTCATGCGATGTTAATTTAGTTTTTGATAAAATTTCTATAATTCTCAAAGCAGAATAAATGGCATCATCGAACCCATACCAGTCATCGTTGAAAAAGATATGCCCACTCATCTCTCCGCCTAGAAGCGCATTAGTTTCGATAATTTTTGATTTAATGTATGAGTGCCCAGTTCGTGACATGATCGGAGTCCCATTAAAATTTTTTATTATTTTCATTAGATTAGTTGAACACTTAACATCAAAGACAATAGTTCCTTTTGAATTTTTTCTTAATAAATCTTCAGCCAAAAGCATCATATAAGTATCTGGAAAAATGATGTTTCCCTTGTTATCTATCAAACCGACTCTATCGCCGTCACCATCAAGAGCAATTCCTAAATCAGAATTTGTTTCCAAAACTTTTTTTTGTAAATCCTCTAGGTTTTTAGGATTAGTAGGATCGGGATGATGGTTGGGAAAATTTCCATCTACTTCAGAATAGAGCTCTGTAACTTCTAATCCAAGAAGCTTAAAAGCTTGAGGAGCAATCATTCCTCCGACACCATTTCCACAATCAAGACAAACTTTAAACTTAGAATTGATTTTTATCTTTTCTTTGAGTTCTTTTAGATAGTCTTCTCTTATATCAAGAGAAGTCAATTTACCTAAACCATCTAAAAAACTTTCTTCTTCGATCGTTGTCTTTATTTTATTTATTTTTCCACTTGTCATTGATTTTTTGTCGATGACAATTTTTAAGCCGTTGTAGTTTTTTGGATTATGACTTCCAGTGAGCATCACGCCATCAGAGGTATTTGTCTTAAAAGTAGAAAAATAGAGAAGTGGCGTCGGAACCTCTCCAATGTCAACAACGTTGCACCCTGAAGACATCACGCCTTTTTGAAATTGATCTATAAGTCTAGGCCCAGAAATCCTCCCGTCCCTCGCAGTTAGAACAGAAGTCCTTCCTTCAGAGAGAATCAGTGATCCTATGGCTTTTCCAATCAGAAATATTCCTTCTTCTGTAAGTGCTTCGTCTACTATTCCCCTGATATCGTATGCTCGGAAAATTTCAGAATTAACTTTCATATTAGTATATCCACTTTATAATGAATTTTTTTTTATTATGACAACTTTGGCAGAAAAAAAAGGTTTTATCTGGTTTGACGGAAAGATTGTAAATTCAGAGGAAGCCAATGTACATGTTTTAACTCATACCTTGCACTATGGCCTTGGAGTTTTCGAAGGAGTTAGAGCATACGAAACCCCAGAGGGCACAAAAATATTTCGGCTGAACGATCATACTGAAAGGTTATTTTCATCTGCTAAAGCAGTTGACTTAGAAATTCCCTTTTCCAAAGAAGAAATTAATCAAGCTCAAATAGAAATTGTTAAGTTAAATAACTTAAAAGAGGCTTACATCAGACCCATGTGTTTTTACGGTTCAGGCAGTTTAGGTTTAAGAGCAGATGATTTAAAAGTTCATACAATAGTTGCCGCATGGGAGTGGCCAAGTTATATGGCTCCAGAGGTTTTTGAGAAAGGAATTAAGGTAAAGATATCCTCTTACAAAAGAGAGCGAGGCAACTTAGTTTCAAGATCTAAGGTAAATGGTAATTACGTGAAGTCCATGATGGCGCTAAAAGAAGCTCTTAAAGAAGGCTACGACGAAGCTTTATTATTAGATACTGAGAATTTTATATCAGAAGGATCGGGAGAAAATCTATTCGCTATAAAAAATAATGAACTTCTTACTCCAAATTTGGAAGCTTCTTTAGATGGCATAACACGGAAGGCAATAATCTCTCTTGCAGAAGAAATAGGCATGAAGGTAAATGTAGCTGATCTAACTGAAGAAGATATTTTATCTGCTGAGGAACTTTTTTTTACAGGAACAGCAGCAGAAGTCGTTCCAATTACTCAAGTAAATAATCAAAAGATTGGCTCTGGAATGAGAGGTGAGGTAACAGAAATTCTTCAGAAAAACTATTTTGACCAAGTTAGAGGAAAAAGATCCTCTTTTCCAGAATGGCATACGCTGGTCAGCTAAAGGATAACCTTGAAAAAACTTAAGATTGCTTTTCTAAGCTATAGAAGCAAACCTTTTTCAGGCGGCCAAGGTATCTACGTTAAATATCTTTCCAAGGCACTTCATGATTTAGGACATGAGATAGATGTTTTTTCAGGACCACCTTATCCTGATTTGGATTCAAAAATTAAGTTAGTGAAAATTCCAAGTTTGGGTCTCTATGAAAAAAAGAGTAAGTTTTATGATGTAAATCCAATGAAGCTGCTTAACCCTATTAATTTATTCGAATGGTTAAGTGTAAATTCTGGAGGTTTTCCTGAGCCATATACTTTTGGTAAAAGAATAAAAAAAATTCTTAAGCAAAATCTAAATGAATATGACGTTATTCACGATAACCAAAGTCTTGCGTATGAGTTACTTTTTTTTCAAAAGAAAAAGCCCTTAGTTACAACAATTCATCACCCTATATCATTGGATCTTGCTTATCAGCTGCAAAGTACAAATGATATTTTCTTAAAACTTCTTATGAGGCGTTGGCATTCTTTTCTTTTTATGCAGAAGTTTGTAGCAAAAAGACTAAAAAAAATTGTAGTCCCTTCTAACTCATCAATGGAGGACATAAAAGACGAGTTTCGGGTGGATAAGAACAAAATGGAAAGAGTGATGAATGGAATAGATCTTAATGTCTTTTACCCAGATTCAAAAATACAAAAAATTCCCTTTAAACTTGTCACTGTAGCTAGTGCAGACGTTCCTCTTAAAGGTTTAGATTATCTTTTAAAAGCTTTATCTGATTTGGCAGAAGTTTACTCAGACATTTCTTTATCTATTATTGGAGAACAAAAGAAAGGGGGACATACTGAAAGATTAATAAAAAAACTTAATTTGGAAAAAAGAGTTAATTTTTTTTCAAATCTAACTCAAGAAGATTTAAGAAAAACTTATTGTGAAGCTGAACTAGCAATCATTCCCTCTTTGTATGAAGGCTTTGGATTTGCAGCAATAGAGGCAATGGCTTGTGGAGTTCCCCTGATTTCATCTTCTGGAGGAGCACTTCCTGAGGTAATCAAAGACACCGGAATTATTATTCCACCAAAAAATGTTAAAGAGATTTATAATTCAGTCGATTTTCTTTTGTCTTCTCCTCATAGCGCAAAAGAATTAGCTGAAAAAGGACTTCATAGAGCAAATTCAAAATTTTCTTGGTCGGCAATAGCAAAAAATTTAGAAAAGGTTTACTACAAGGAAATAGAAATTCATAAACATGCAAACAATTAATATAGAGTATTTAAATCCAAAAAAAGGTTCAAAAATTTTAGATTTGGGCTGTGGTCAAGGAAGACACTGTTTTGGAGCATACATGTTTGTAGATGCTGACGTTTTTGGTTTTGATATGAGTCATAAGGATGTAATGAAAGCAAAAGAAAACTTTAAAGATTTTGATGAATCATCTGCTAATAAGAGTTGTTCATTTGGCGTAACTGATGGAAGAAAACTTCCTTTTGAAAGCAATTCTTTTGACTATGTAATTTGCTCTGAAGTTTTGGAACACATAATTGATTTTGAATTAGTTTTAGAAGAAATTGGGAGAATTTTAAAACCAGGCGGCATGTTTGCTGCAAGTGTTCCCAAATATCTTCCGGAGTGGATCTGTTGGAAGTTGAGCAAGGCTTACCAAGAAATGCCGGGAGGGCATGTCAGAATTTTTACATACAAGCATTTTAAAAAATCAATCGAAAAGAGAGGATTTTCTTTTCTAAAAAGACATTGGAACCATGCTCTTCATTCTCCTTATTGGTGGTTGCAATGTTTGTTTTGGGAAACCAAAGAATCGTCTTGGATCATAAAAAAATATCATGACTTTTTAGTGTGGGACATGATGAAGAAACCTTTTTTGACAAAGGTGCTAGAATTCGTCCTTCAACCAATAATAGCTAAAAGTGTCGTTGCATATTTCAAAAAAAAATAATTCTAAAAGTATTTTCGATAAGACGATTTATATAAATTTCGCCAAATATATTTTGTCTTGTCAGGATTTAGAAGGCGGTATCCACTGGGAGCCTGATTCAAAACTTGATCCTTGGGATCATATTGAGTCTGCTATGGGTTTAGACGTTATGGGGTTTGAAGCTGAATCCAAAAAAGCATATAACTGGCTAAGAACTTACCAAGAGAGAGATGGATCTTGGCCATCAATTTTTTATTCTACTGAACAAAACAAATTAAAAGAAACCAACTTCAGCTCTTATATAGCTGTAGGAATGTGGCACCACTTTACAAATTTTAATGATAAGGATTTTCTATATGAATTTTGGCCGGTTTTGGATGCAGCCATAGAATTTACTCTTGCAGCTCAAACAGAACATGGAGATTTTTTTTGGGCAAAAGATGATAAAAATTGGCTGGATGACTCTCTCAAAACTGGATGCTCATCAATTTATATGAGTCTCTGTTGTTACAAAAAAATTGCTAAAGAAATAAATATGCAGGATAGAGTCTCAGATATTCAGCTAAACAACTTAAAAGAGTGTTTAAGAAGTAAATCTTTTAGATTCGATAGAAATTGGGAAAGTAAAGAGCGATATAGCATGGATTGGTACTACCCAGTCTTATCTGGAGCCTTTTCAGAATCAGAGTCTATAGAAATAATTAAAGATAAATGGGATGAATTTGTTGTTGAAGGATTGGGATGTAAGTGCGTAAAGGAAGAGCCTTGGGTAACTGCAGCTGAATCTTCAGAATTAGTTTTGGCATTAAATAAAATTGGCTTAAAAACTGAAGCAGAAAAAATATTACAAGATACTTTTAATTTAATGGATGATGATGGTCTTTTATGGACAGGATATGTTTATCAGGATAAAAAATATTGGCCTATTGAAAAACCTAGCTGGACTATGGGAGCCGCGATTCTTGCAGGTAATTCAATAAATAAATTTAGTTCGTCGGGAGACTTTTTTAAATTTTAAGTTAAATTTTTTTTAAGATTCCTAAGGTTTCATAAATACCTAGATCTTCAAACTTTTTAGATTTTTGAGCTTTAGAGTAAATTTCATATGGAGGCCTTCCTCCATCCTGAGGATTAGGAAAAACGTCATGTATTACAAGAAGTCCTCCTGGGCATATTTTATCTTTCCAAGAATTGTAATCACTTAAGGCAGCCTCAAGAGAGTGACCACCATCTATAAATAGCAGGCTAATTAATTCCGAAAATGTTTTAGATGCTTCAGAAGATTTACTTAATATTGGAATAATATATTTACCTAAACTTGAAGATCTTAAATTTTTTAAAAGTTCAGGCAAAGTATTGAATTTTTCCAGTCTCTTGTCGTAGAGATCTTCATCGTGATATTCCTCTCCAAGTTGATGTTCCTCAGAACCTGTATGATGATCAACTGAATAAATAAGTCCATCAATTTTTTTGGCAACAAGGGCAAAATTTAATGTTGATTTACCACAGTAAGTTCCAATTTCTAAAACTGAACCTAGGTGGTGGACATTTAGAAACAATTCTTGTAGTTTTTTAGCTTCTTTATCGCTTAAAAAGCCTTTTACATCTATCACTAACAAATAATATCAATGGATATAGCAAAAAGAAAAGAAGTTGAAATATACAAAAATATTTTTTCATACATATTTTTGGAAGGCCAAAACAAAGATAAAAATATTTTTTTCTTTCATGCGACAGGTTTTAATGCTGAAACTTATATACCTTTTTTTTTAAAATTAAATGAATTACTTGATAACCAATATTCTATTTATGCCCTAGACCAAAGAGGCCATGGGCTTTCTGAAGCGACTGCAATACCATCAGAATTATCCTCTTGGAATACTTATTTCATAGACGGTAATAACTTTGTTAGCAAGTTCTCATCATCTGAAAATGTTTTAATGGGACACTCCATGGGAGGAGTCGTAGCTGCAAGACTCGCTTATGACTTTGAGGATAAAGTAAGCAAAAGTATTCTTATTGACCCTGTTCTTCAACTTCAAAGCTTAAAATTTCAAATTCCTTTTTTTAATATTTCAAATAAAACATTTATTTCATTATTAAGTTTCTTTAAAAAGAATCGTGCCAGCGAGATGATTAGTAACGCAAAAAAAAGAAGATCGATATTTGCTGATAAAGAAGAGATTTTCAATCATTATCAGGGAAGAGGTGCCTTTACGAATTGGCCAGAAGAGTCTTTAAAAGCATACATTAATGGAGGCGTTAGAACAGAAAACAACCAAATAAATCTTTCTTGTGATCCTGAATGGGAAGCAAAAACTTTTGCAGTTTCATATGCTGCAAGAACAAACTTTATAAAAAAAATAAATAGAGAAACTTATGTGCCTTATGCATCAAACGGCTCAACACTGTCTGCAGAGGTAAAAGATTTATTGTCAAGCAACCCGAACTATTTTTTTGAAAAAATAGATGGAAGCCATTTCTTTCCAATGGAAGAAAAAGATTTAATATGTAGCAAAATTTCAAATTTCATTAACTTATCATGACTAAAAGCATCACCATTGAAGATTTTAGAAATCATAAAAAGGAAAAAACTAAATTTGCATGCTTAACTGCATATGATGCTTCTTTATCAAGACTGATGTCTGAGGCAGGAGTAGAGCTAATTCTCGTAGGAGACTCTCTCGGGATGGTTGTGCAAGGCCATGACTCCACAATACCAGTTTCCATGGAAGATCTTTTATATCACTTGAGATGTGTCAAAAGAGGAAACTTAGGAAGTCACATAATGGCCGACATGCCTTTTATGAGCTATGCCACTGAAAATCTTGCATATGATAATGCTATGCGCCTGATGCAAGCTGGAGCTAATTCTGTAAAAGTTGAGGGAGGCGAATGGATTCTTAAAACAACTGAACTTTTATCTCAAAGGGGAATACCAGTATGCGCCCATTTGGGCCTCACTCCTCAGTCAATCAATAGATTGGGAGGTTATTCCGTTCAAGGCAGAGATCTCGAAGATAAAAATAGAATTTTGTCTGAAGCAAAGCAACTTGAAGATGCTGGAGCAGAGATAATTCTCTTAGAATGTGTGCCAGCAATTTTGGCAGAAGAAATATCCTCAAATCTAAAAGTACCAACAATAGGAATTGGTGCTGGTTCAGCTACAGATGGACAAATAATGGTCTGTTACGATTTAATTGGAGCTTATTCTTGGGACAACCAACCTAAATTTGTAAAAAATTTTATGAATGAAGCCGATTCAATTTCTGAAGCTTTCAAAAAATATGTCTCAGAAGTCAAAAATTTGAATTTTCCGTCTGCTGAAAATTCTTTTTAAAATAAGGTTTAATGGAAGTCATTAAGTCCAGTGAAGAAATTAAGTCTATTAATTTCAATCACCCGTTTGCTCTTGTTCCTACAATGGGTAATCTTCATGAAGGTCACTTATCTTTAGTCAAGCATGCAAAACTGAATTATTCTGAGGTAATTACCTCGATTTTTATAAATCCTTTGCAATTTGGAGAGAACGAAGACTTTTCAAGCTATCCTAAAACTCTTGCCGAAGACATAAAACTTTTAGAAGATCTAAATTGTAATTATCTATTTCTTCCAGAACCTAATTTTGCTGAAAATCTAGAAACCATAAAGCCAAATTTTTCTGATGTGCTTTGTGGCCTATCAAGACCATCCCATTTTCAAGGAGTATTAACAATCATCGATAAGTTTCTAAGAGTAATTAAACCAAATGCCTGCTTGTTTGGGCTTAAAGATTATCAACAGCAATTAATTATTAAAGACTATGTTAAGAGGAAACAAATCAAGACAGAGATAATTTCTCTACCAATAGCAAGAGAGAAGTCAGGCTTGGCGATGTCCTCCAGGAATAATTATCTCTCACAAGATGATAGGAAACATTGTGGGAAGATTTATTCTTGCATTCAAAATCTTGCCGAATCTTTAGAGATATCTTCGCTAGGCTCTTTGAAAGAAGAAGCATCAGCCTTTTTAGAAAAGTCTGGCTTCAAAATTGATTACTTAGAGATAGTTGATGCTAAAAATTTGTCCCCTGTTACAAAAAAAACAAGAGCATTTCTAATTGCTATAGCTGTAATCTATAAGAAAGTAAGACTAATAGATAATATTGTCGTTTATAACCAATAATCTCTTAAAGCATCATCTGGATAAAAGTTATCTTCTCCCTTAGGACGATTTTTAAATCTCCTATGTATCCAATAATATTCAGATTTATGTTTTTGAGCAAAATTTTCTATAGCAGAGTTAATCATTTTCAAATCACTTGCCTGATCTTCTCCTGTTAACATTAATTCTTCTATATCTGCTAAATAAGCACTTCCTTCTTTTACTAACGTTAATAAAAATACTTTGCAGTTTGTTCTATTAACTAATATTGAGGGGAAAGTGACCGTTAATGCTTGGTGATTAAAAAAATCAACAAAGATTGAATTTTTATAACCATAATCTTGATCAGGTGCATATAGGACAGATTCTCCTTCGCTTAGTGTTTGAAGAAGTTTTTTACCTTCGTTAGGAAGAAATATTTTATCTACAAATTTCTTCCTTCCCTCTGTCATAATCTTATCCCAAAGCTTATTTTCAGCTGATCTTTGCATTCCATTTACTTTAAGGAATAAAGATGGAGCTCTAACTACAAAGTCAATATTTCCTGTATGCGGCACTAGCAAAAGATTATTAGAGTTTTTAATAGCCTCTATCTTTCTTTTGAATTCATCTATATTTTTAATCATCTTTAAAAATTTCTTATCAGACCAGTAGTAAGAATTAGATATTTCGAAAATAGCCTGACCCAGGCGAATAAAATTCTCTCTTGCGAGCTCGGCGGTTTCTTTTTTATTAAAATTTGGAAAACATTTATGAATGTTCCAAGTTACAACTTTTCTTCTTTTTTTTAATACCTTATATAAAAATTTTCCTAATAGCTTTCCCAATACCATTTGAAATTCAAAGGGAAAGGAGCTTAAAAGTCGGAGAAATATTTTTAAAAGAATTTCCATTTTAAAATGATTATACTTTTCGATTTGCTTATTCATAGTACAAATAAGAAAATCATTTTTGATGAAAACTTATAATTTTATTTACACGATAATTTTTCCTCTAATATTTTTTAGGAGTCTATACAAAGCTTTAAGGTTTGGTGAGAAGTTTTCTAGAATTTTAGAAAAGTTTTCTTTCTACAGAGGTGATAAAAGTTCTAAACCAGTCATCCTTGTTCATGCAGTTTCTGTTGGCGAAGTACTTGCCAGTAGAAAATTTGTAGAAGAAATTTTAAGAAGATTTCCGGATCATCAATTACTCATTACCTGTACAACTCAAACTGGTTCAGCAACAATTAAAAAGCTTTATGGTAATTTGGTATTACATCAATACCTACCTTTCGATTTGAATTTCTGCATAAAACGTTTTTTAAAAATTTGGCAGCCAAAAATTACATTCATCTTAGAGACCGAAATATGGCCTAATTTGATTCATCTCTTAAACAAACAAAAAAGAAAAGTGTTTTTGGTAAATGGAAGAATGTCAGATAAATCTTTCAAAAGGTATAAATCAATTTTACCTATTCTTGGAGGAGTTTTTTCTAAGCTAGATTATACAATTTGCCAAGGAACTCGAGACAAGGAGAGATTTATAGAGCTGGGTATAAATAGAGAAAAAATAAAGAGAGACTACTCTTTCAAATTTGATTCTGTTTCATTAGCAGAGAGACAAAATAAAATTAATATGAACGAAAACAAAAAAAAAATAATTCTTTGCGCAAGTACTCATGATCCTGAGGAAAAGATTTTGATGAAAGCTTTTGAAATGCTTGATCATCAGGAAGCTATTTTATTAATAGCTCCAAGGCACCCCGAAAGAGTTTCAAAAATTTTCAATGACATCAAAAAAAACGGAACTATTCCATCTTTGTTTTCTAAAAATGAATTAAAAATTGATTATTCAAAAAAAATTAATTTAATAGATGAGATTGGACATTTAGAAGATCTATTTTCTATAGCTGACATTGCTTTCATAGGAGGAAGTTTAATCCCGCGAGGAGGGCAAAATTTTTTGGAAGCGGTAAAGTTTTCTCTACCAATATCATCTGGGAAGAGCTTCTACAATTTTCAAGAAATTGGAGAGGATCTCATACATATGGATATCCTTGAAGTAGCAAACTCTTCAGAAGAAATAAAAAATATTTGGGATAAGCAACTAACTTTTGCTTCAGACAGGTTGTCCAAAAAAACTGACAGGTATTTTAAAGAAAGACAAGGAGCATCTCTAAGAGCATTTGAATATCTTCCTTTATAACTTAAGCATAGTTTTTACATGTTGCTTCCTAATTAAAAGTGATTATTTATTTTTAAAATAAGAGTGTATTATTTTACTTTTTAAGGGGATGAATGAAATTTATTACCGCGATAATTAAACCAATTAAATTAGAAGAAGTTCGCACAGCACTTTCGGAAGTAAATGCTTTAGGAATGACTGTCACAGAAGTTAAAGGTTTTGGCCGTCAAAAAGGTCAGACTGAACTTTATCGTGGAACTGAGTACAGAAACGATTTCTTGCCGAAAACAAAAATTGAGTTAGCTGTGAAAGATGAAGATACAGATTCTGTAATCAAGGCGATTTCATCTGTATCCAATACAGGAAAAGTAGGTGACGGTAAGATTTTTGTTTATGATCTTGAAAAAGCAGTCAGAATTAGAACAGGAGAAACTGGCAACGAAGCCCTTTAGCCAAGTTTCTTTTCTGCTTCTTCTTTAGCCCATTTATAATTTGCTTTCCCATTAGGAGCTCTCATAACCTCGTCAACGAAGAGAACCTGCTTTGGAAGTTTGTATCCTGAAATTTGTTCTCTGGTAAAGTCAATCAGCTCTCCTTCTTCTAATTCGCCAGGAGTTTCCAGCGATGCAAGGGCAACGACCCTTTGTCCAAACTTTTCGTCTTTTAGGCCTACAACAAGACAATCATAAACATTAGGATGTTTTTTTACCGCTTCCTCAACCTCTTCAGGATATACTTTTTCCCCAGCTGTATTTATGCAATTACTACCCCTTCCGAGTAGGTTGATGGTGCCATCGGCATTAATCGTTGCATAATCTCCTGGAAAGCTGTATCTAACTCCGTTAACTTCTTTAAATGTTTCTGCAGATTTCTTTTCATCTTTGAAGTAGCCTTCGGGCACAAGTCCACTTGTTCCAATTTTACCCATGATCTCGCTTCCTGGTTCAACTTCTTTCCCATCATCACTCAAAACTATAACTCCTGGGTTAAGAGCAAATTTTGCAGTTTTAGCAGGCATCTCTCTGTTGGAGACAGAAGAACCCATTCCTCCTTCAGTTGAACCCATTGCATCAAAAAGGGTCATATCATGCATTTCTAGCAAACCATCCTTGATTTCTGAGCTCCACATCACTCCGCTTGAAATCATTGCTCTTAAACTAGAGATATCATGAGGATTGGATTTATCTTGAGCTTCTTTCAATTCATCCAATAAAGGCTTTGCAAAAGCATCGCCGACAATTACTAAACTATTAACTTTATGTCTTTCTACTTCTTGCCAAACATTATTTGGATTTAATCCTAGATCGCTTATTGTGACGACAGAACCACCACTAAACATAGGCAAAAAAGCACCAAGCCACATTCCAGTCCCATGCATTAAAGGACAAGCCGGCATGCTAACTGTTAAAGCATTATTTTCTTTAGCTTGACTGACAATCTTTTCTAAATCACTTATATCTTCAGGAACCTCAAAACCCATAGCAAAAGCTGTTTTTAGCATTGAGGGAATAAAACTCCCATGTTTATACATTACCCCCTTTGGCATTCCTGTAGTTCCTCCGGTATAGAGCATGTATATGTTATCTTCGGTTCGGTTAAATCTGTTTTGTTCTTTTGAGCTAGAAATTGAATTTTCAAAATCTATAGCTCCTTCCATTAGCGGCTCTGAACCATCATCGACTTGAATGTAAACTTTTACTTTAGGCAACTGATCCTTTATTGCTTTGATTCTATCCGCGTAACAACCTTGAAAAAAAACTGCCTCAGCATCTGCATTATCCAAAAGATAAATCAATTCATTTTCTTTGTAACGATAATTTACATTGATCGGTACACCCTCAATTTTAAAAACTCCGTATTGAGCTTCTAGATATTCATTTGAATTATGTAAATAAATCCCTACTTTGGAATCGGACTTCAAACCATGCTCTTCTAAAATGGTTGCAATCTTAGCTGCTTTTGAATCAAAAGAAGACCAACTAGATTTTTTGTCTCCATTAATTAAAGCTATTTCATCGCCAACCGTATCTGATACTCTTTCCCAAACATTTGCAAATTGCATAGACATCTTTATCTCCCTTCGAATGCTAATTATCCTAAAATAAAACCAAAAAAACATGAAGAAAGCAATTTCTATTTTAGGACCTACGCATTGTGGAAAAACTGAGCTTGCAATAGAAATTAATAAACATCTTCCAACAAAGATAATTAGCGTTGATTCTGTTCAGATATACAAAGGTGCAAATATTGGTAGTAACAAACCTGACCAAGTAATTTTAGATGATATTCATCATGGGTTAATAAATACTCTAGATCTAGAGGATGACTTTTCGGTTAAAGATTTTCTTAATGAAATTTCTTATGAGTTATTCGAATACAAGGAAGATCTTATATTTGTCGGCGGAACCATGATGTATTTTTATTCTCTATTTAATGGCATATCAAAATTACCAGAAAAGAATATTCAATTCAGAGAAAAAATTGAAGACGAAGTTAAAAATAAAAGTTGGAAATTAATGCATGAAAGACTCAAAGAAATAGATCCTGATGCAGCAAAAATGATAAAAGAGACCGACTCACAAAGAATACTCAGAGCATTAGAAGTTAATCATTTATCTAAAATCACTTTTAGTAAGCTCAAGAGTTTTAAAGAGAAAAGTGTGATTGATGATTATCAAAAATTCTCTTTTGCGATTATACCTAGATGCAAAAAAATATTTAAAAGTGAATTAAGAGAAAGATTTAAGAAAATGCTTGAATTGGGCCTTATCGAAGAAACAACAACAATATTGGAACGCAGCAGAGGAAAGAGGATAAAAGTCCTTGAGACGGTAGGTTACAAACAAGTAGTAGATTTTATTAAAGATAAAATTTCTTATGAAGAAATGATTGAGTTAGCTACTAATGCAACCTATCAGCTCGCAAAAAGACAAATGACTTGGCTAAAAAAATTCAATCTGAATGAAACATTTTTTTCAGATGAAGATGATAAGGTTATGAAGATTCTGTCTATTATCAAAAATTGAATTCCATTATTCCTATTAACAACTTAAAATAAAGTTATGTCATGGAATGATCAAGGAAATAATAATGGTTCAAGAGATCCATGGGGAAGAAATAATAATCCTCCTCCGGATATTGATGAACTAATAAAAAAATTTAGATCTCAAATTAATTCTATCTTTGGAGGTGGCTCAGGAGATGGAGGTGGAGGTACAAAAAAAATTCTATCTTCGGTTCTAATCGCTATAGTTCTTTTATATTCAGCGTTTGGCATTTATACAGTCGATGCTCAGGAAGAGGCTGTAATTTTGAGATTTGGAAAATATTCAATCACTAAAGGTCCAGGGATACATTGGAATCCTCCATTTGTTGATAACAGATTTATCGTAAATACTGAGAAACTATTTACTCACACCACTAATTCTTCAATGCTTACCAAGGACGAAAATATTGTGAACGTTGAAGTTGCAGTTCAATACAAAAGATCCAATCCCGTATTTTTTCTTCTAGAAGCTTCGGCTCCTGAGGACAGTTTAGCTCAAGCTTCTGAAGCAGAATTAAGACATGTAGTTGGAAGCACGACTATGGACAGTACTTTAACAGTAGGAAGAGAACAAATAGCTATGGACGTTAAGTCTAGGCTGCAAACCAGATTGGATACTTACAAAACTGGAATTGAAGTCGTAGCAGTGTCAATCAGAGAGTCCAGACCTCCGGAAGCAGTAAAAGAAGCTTTTGATGATGTGGTAAAAGCAAGAGAAGATGAAGTTAGACTTAGAAACGAAGCTGAGACTTATGCAAATGAGGTAGTGCCAATAGCGAGGGGTGAAGCCAAAAGAGCCGTTGAAGATGCTGAAGGATATAAACAAAAAGTAATATCCGAAGCTGAAGGTGAGGCCTCAAGATTTAATCAACTGCTTGTTGAATATTCAAAATCTCCTGAAGTTACTAGGCAAAGATTGTACTTAGATGCAGTTCAGTCTGTTATGAATAACAGCACCAAGGTGATGATTGATGTCAAAGAGGGCAATAACATATTGTATCTGCCTTTAGACCAAATTGCGGCAGCGTCATTAGATCCGAACAGGCGATCTAGAAATGAAGCTCCATCATCTTCAACACCAACTACCCTTGGGTCAGACATTCAAGAGATTACTGACAGAGTTATCGAAGAATTAAGAAGAAGACAGGAACGCAGGTAACATGAAGTCATTGAATTTAAACTTAGGAATTATTGCTTTAATTATTATTGTTATTCTTAGTAATGCCATCTATATTGTAAATGATAAACAGACTGCAATTTTGCTCAGATTTGGTGAAATTGTAGAGCCAAAAATTAACCCAGGGCTCCATTTTAAAGTGCCTATCTATCACACAGTTAAAAAATTCGACTCAAGAGTATTAACTTTAGATGCACTTCCGCAACCTTATTTTACCGCCGAAAAGAAAAGACTTATTGTTGATGCTTTTGTTAAATGGCGTATAACAAATAACGAACAATTTTATATAACTTCGTCTGGCGGACAGCTTAGTGCAATGCGAACTTTATTAACTCAAAGGGTGGATGAAGGTCTTAGGAACCAATTTGGTACAAGAACTGTCCAAGAAGTAGTTTCCGGAGAAAGAGACGAATTGATGAATATTTTAACCACTGAATTAAATACAGTAGCAGCTGGTGAACTTGGTATTGAAGTCCTAGATGTAAGAGTTAAAAAAATTGAACTGCCAACTGAAGTAAATGAATCCGTCTACAATAGAATGAGAACCGAAAGAGAGAGGCTTGCTCAAGAACTTCGTGCTCAGGGTACAGAAATTGCAGAAGGTATTCGAGCAAATGCAGATCGTGAAAGAACAATTATTCTTGCTGAAGCCTATAAAAAAGCAGAAGAACTTAGGGGAAATGGTGATGCCAAAGCCACCAGTGTCTATGCCAATGCCTACAATAAGGATCCAGAATTTTATGAATTCACCAGAAGTTTAAAAGCTTATCAATCTACTTTTGAAAACAAGTCTGATGTACTTCTCATTGATCCCGATAGCGATTTCTTTAAGTACCTAGATAGTTCCAAAGGAAAAAAATCTGAATAAATAAAAATGTCTACTTCCAACTTCGGTCTTCCAGATGGAACGGAAGATTTTGTAGGTGTTAAAGCCAAAGAACTTGAAAATCTTCGCTCTTTATTTCTAAATTACTTTTATAAAAACAATTGTGAACTTGTCATACCATCTTTAATTGAATTTTCTGAGGTTATAGGTGGAAATGCTAATGCTTTTCTCAAGGATTATGCCTATAGTTTTTCCGACGAAAATTTAAAAGATATTTCCATAAGACCTGATATCTCTCAACAAATAGCTAGGATAGATCTTCAACATGGCGCTAAAGATAAAAAGAAATACTGTTATTTTGGAGAGACTTTAAGAAAGACCAAGGATTCATTAACTAAATCAAAAATAGCTTACAAAACAGGTGTAGAAATCTTTGGGAAAATTTCTATTTCCGATGAAATAGATGTCGTCAAACTTATGTTATTTAGTTTAAAAAAAGCTGGAAAATATAAATTGACTATATCTTTGGGAAGAACAGAACCAATGACGGAACTTTTGAATGGTCTTGATTTATCTTTCAACGAAAATAGGAAGCTTAAAAAAATCATCTCATCTAAATCGAAAACTGATCTGGAAGGATTTTTTAATTCTAGAGGCTTGAATAGCAAAAGCTTATTGGAGATAAAAAATCTTATGGCAGTTAATGGTAAAATTGAATGCCTTAAATATTTAAAGAATCATAAAAATAAAATTTTTAAAGACTCTGCAAAAAAAATTGAGAAAATAATTAAAAATTTGCCATCCTCAATTGACTATCATTTAGATTTTTCAGATTTTCCAGGATTTGATTATCACTCTGGATTGGTATTTTCGGCTCATGTTTTTGGCTTTGGTTTTTCCATTGCAAAAGGCGGACAATACAAAAGTATGCAGAAAAATACTGTTCGAGAGGCAATTGGTTTTGATATTAATGTGTCTTCACTCACCAAATTAAATCAAAAAATATGACCTCTTCTAATACAGCTATTTTAGGATTGCAATGGGGAGACGAGGGAAAGGGCAAAATCGTAAATTTTTTAGCAGGAGACTTTGGCGCTGCCTGCAGATATCAAGGCGGACATAATGCTGGACATACTCTAATTATAGATGGTAAAAAAATTGTTCTTCATTTGCTTCCTTCATCAATTTGTCATGAAGATTCATTATCTTTAATCGGAAAAGGCGTAGTTATTTCGTATGAAGCCCTTTTTTCAGAAATAGATGAAATTAGTAATGTTACTTCCGGCATAACCGATAGACTGAAGATTAGCCCTGCTTGTGTTTTGATTCAGCCATACCATCAGTTGATAGATCTCTATAAAGAAAAATCCAATAGTCAAAAAACTATTGGGACTACTTTAAGAGGAATAGGTCCAGCATATGAGGATAAAGTTGCCAGAAGGGCAATAAGGGTTGTTGATACTCTTAATGAAAATCAACTCAAACCCTTATTAGAAGAAACTCTGGATTTTTATAATTTTACAATCGAGAAATTTTTTGGCAAAGATGCTTTATCTTTAAATAGTCTCATGGACGAAAACTTAGCTTATGGAGAAAAAATTAAACCAATGCTTGCTGATGTATCCATGCTGATAAAAAAAATAAATTCAGAAGAAAAATCGGTTTTATTTGAAGGCGCTCAAGGAGCTTTATTAGATATTGATCAAGGCACTTATCCATTTGTAACTTCAAGCAATTGTTCGCCGTCCGGCATAGCAGCTGGGGCAGGTTGCGGACCTTTAGATGTAGGGAATATTTTAGGAGTAGTGAAAGCATATGTTACTCGAGTTGGAGAAGGGCCGATGCCAACGGAAATTTATGATGAAGTTGGAGAATATATTGCTAAAACTGGCGGGGAGGTTGGCGCAACCACCGGCAGACCAAGAAGATGTGGCTGGTTTGATGCAGTTTTAATGAAAAGGATTATTCAAACAAATAGTATCTCAGGACTTTGTCTTACAAAAATTGACGTACTGGATGGACTTGATGAAATTAAAATATGTAAGGCATATCATGAGAGCGTTGACTCTGTTTTTGGAGAGTGCATGAACCTTGATAATGTAAAACCTATCTATGAGGTTCTTTCTGGATGGAAATCTCCTACAAAAAATCTAACTAAGTATGAAGAACTGCCAACAGAGACAAAAGATTTCATCTCTTTCATAGAAGATATCTGCGAAGTACCTGTAAAAATTATTTCTACTGGACCTGATGATCAAAGCACCATTATTAGGTGATTTAAATATTCTTAATCGCTTGATCTAGGACCGCGTTTATAAATTTGTGACTTGAATTTTGCCCAAATTTTTTTGCAAGTTTTATTGCCTCATTGATAATGATAGGTCTATCCAATTTAGTTTGCGAAATTTCATATAATGCTAAATACAAAATAGATAGCTCAATCTCTCCTATCCTTGAAGTGGGAATGTTTGAAAATTTACTTATGGTTTCTTTAAAATTTTGTTCTAGGCTTTTTATATCTTTAACGATTTCAGCAACTTGATCGGTATTTAAGCTTTTTTGAGTTTGTTTAAGTTCTTTTAAAACTTTTGTATTTGAATCTCCAGATATAGTTTTTTGATAGAGAGCCTGAACAACCAATTCTCTTGTTTTGGTAGGCGACGGATTGGTTCTCACTTTAACTTATTAAGTGTGTCTAAAACACTTAGGGCAGACATTGCAAACTCAGATCCTTTATAAGCTGCTCTTTGCTCAGCTTCATTTTCATTATTGGTTGTCAAGACGCCAAAAATAATAGGGGTATTTTTATCCAAAGAAGTTTCTAAAACTTTATCGCTGATACTTTGAGAAATAATCTCAAAATGCGGTGTCTCTCCTTTAATGATGCAGCCAAGCAAAATTATTGCATCAAAATTTTTACACAGAACTTGTGCCATAAAAGGCAATTCATAAGCTCCAGGAACAACAAAAGTTTTCTTTTCTAAATTATATTCTTCAAGTGTAGAAAGACAGTCTTGAAGCATTGATTTGATAATTTTCTCATTCCAGTTAGTGCTAACTACTGCAACCTTAGCAGTGCTTAAATCTGACGAGGGTTTATTTATATCTATTTTAGAAGATTTCATTTTTTTAAGTACTCAGTTACTTCTAAGTCAAAACCAGACAGGGAAGGATATCTTACTTCAGAGCCCATTAATTTAATTTTTTTAACTCCCAAATCTCTCAAAATTTGCGAGCCTATACCAATTCTTCTTGGGTCATTATTTGGCACTGTTATTCTTTTTTTCTTAGAGGAATTTATTTCATTAAATTCATCTTGTTTTTTATTTTCCCCATCAATAAGCAAGATTATTCCTTTGCCTTCTTCATTAATTTTCTTCATAGAATCTGATACGGACCATCTTGCTCCAAATTCATTGATATTTAGCAAATCATGAAAGAAATTACTTTGTTGTACTCTTACCAAAGTCGGACTGTTTTTTGAAATTTTTCCTTTTTGCAGTACCAAGTGTGTTTCATCAAAAATTAGGTCTTTATACAAAATTAAATTAAATTTTCCATACTCAGTCTTAACTGATTTGTGGTCAATTTTCTCAACAGTTTTTTCATTCAAAATTCGATAGTTAATTAGATCAGCAATGGTACCAATCTTGAGGTTATGTCTTCGACTAAACTCGAGCAAAGCTTTTTTACGAGCCATAGTTCCATCTTCATTCATGACCTCACAAATAACAGCCGATTCTGTCAATCCTGCCAATCTACACAAATCGGTACTTCCCTCGGTATGACCGGTTCGAGATAAAACTCCTCCCGGAACTGCTCTAACTGGGAAAATATGACCCGGAGAGACAATATCAATAGATTTGGCTTTGGCTTTTGAAGCAACTGCAATAGTCCTTGCTCGATCAGCTGCAGAAATACCAGTTGTTATGCCTGAGGCAGCCTCAATTGAAACAGTAAAGCCTGTGCCATGACCACTCTTATTATCGTTGACCATTTGATTCAAGTTTAAAGCTTCACATTTGTTTTGGCTCATTGCCAAACAAATCAAACCTCTGGCATGTTTTGCCATAAAATTTATTTTTTCAGCATTAACTTTTTCACCAGCAAGAATGAGATCTCCTTCATTTTCTCGATCTTCATCATCCATCAGAAGAACCATGTTTCCTTTTTTTATTTCAGAAATAAGCTCTTTTGTACTGTTTAAATCCATTTTTATTTTTTCCTAAAAACTATTTTTCTATCTTTTCCAATACTTATTTCTTCAACTATATCGAATAGCTTATTATCAAAAAAGTTTATTTTGTTTTGACCGCCGTAGAAGTGCAAAGCTTTATCTCCAAGTATCTCTGAAGAAATATAAAAAATATACTCATCAATTAGGTTTTCATCGCCAAAGCTGCCTAATAATGTTGGACCTGCCTCAATTAAAATATTATTTACATTTTGCTTGGAGACTCTCTTAACAAAATTAACAGGGTTAATATGATTATTTTTGGCAGTACAGTTCATTATAGAAACATCTTTTAGTTTTCTAGAAAACTTAGGTAATTTTTTTTTAGTTGTTACAACCACCTTCTTACCCGGCAAACTAAAGAAGGGCGCAGTCCAATCTAAAGAAAGACCATTTGAGAAGACATACCTTTCTGGTTGAACAAAACCTTTATTTGCAAGGATTTTTTTTGATCGCACATTCATTGTTGGTTTATCTTCATTTATCGTTCCAGCTCCTGTAAGGATAATATCTGATTCCGCTCGAATAATTTGTACGTCGTTACGAGCAGGGATTCCCGTAATCCATTTTCTTTTCTTGGAAGTAAAAACCGACTTATGGTCTTTAGACATGGCTACTTTAGCCCTTATAAATGGCTTGTTAAATTTTGCTTTATGAAAAAAAGCTTTGTTCAAGATCAAACAATGATCATTGTTTAAATCATTTACCTCATAACCAGCCCGTTGAAGATTTTTAATTCCATTTTGAGTGGGATCTTTTGCACCAATAACAATTCTATTGAAATCATATTTCTTAAGTTCATCTACACAAGCACCAGTCTTACCTTTTTTACTACAAGGTTCCAGAGTTACATATATATCGCTTCCCGTAAGTTTTGAAAGATAATTTTTTTTGTATTTTTTTTTAACGTCGTTTATAGCGTTTATTTCAGCATGAGAACTGCCGTACTTTTCATAGAAACCTCGACCGATTACTTTATTATTTTTGACAATTACGCAACCAACGTTTACACCTGGCTTTGTTGTAAATTTTCCTTTAAGCGCAAGGGAGATAGCTTTGGAAATAAAATAAGAGTCATTCATCACTCAATTTTTTTACTTCTTCACTGAATTCATTTGGATCTTGGAAACTTCGATAAACAGATGCAAATCTTACGAACGCAACTTCATCTAATTTTTTTAGATGCCTCATTACAGATTCACCAACTTTTTTGGATTCTATTTCTCTCTCTCCAAAGTCTCTTATTTCCTTTTTAATTGCCTCAATAAGAGTTTGAAATTGGGCATCGCTTACTGGTCTTTTCTCAAGCGATCTAGAAATACCTTCTCTAATTTTAGTCTCGTCAAAAGGAACTCTGGATTTATCTTGTTTGATTATTTTTGGCATAACCAATTCACCAACTTCAAAGGTGGTCCATCTTTCCCCACATTTAAGACATTCTCTTCTTCTTCTTATTTCGCTTCCTTCGGTTACAAGGCGAGAGTCGATAACCTTACTTTCTTCAAAGGAGCAATAAGGACAGTGCATGATTTATTGCGAGTAAACTGGGAAATTACTACAAAGGATTTTTACTTCTTCTTTAATTTGGTCAATTAAATTTTTATCTTCAATACCTTTAATAATTTGAGTAATCCAATCTGCTATTTGAGAAACTTCAGTTTCTTTAAATCCTCTTCTTGTTACTGCAGGTGTCCCAATTCTTATTCCAGAAGTAACAAATGGAGATTTTGGATCATTGGGAACTGAATTTTTATTTACCGTTATAAAAGCTTCGCCAAGAGCAGCCTCTAGTTGTTTTCCTGAAATATTATTCTTAATGAGATTTACCAAAAACATATGATTAGACGTACCATTCGAAACTATATCAACATCGTTTGACATAAATTTTTCACTCATCACTTTTGCATTGGTAAGAATTTGTTTTTGATAAATTTTAAAATCATCTTCCATAGCTTCTTTAAAGCAAACCGCTTTGGCAGCTATGACATGCATTAAAGGACCTCCTTGAGAGCCAGGAAATAACGCAGAATTGAGTTTTTTTTGTAAATCTTCATTCGGACCAGCTAAGATCAGTCCACCTCTTGGTCCAACTAAAGTCTTATGAGTAGTTGTGGTAACCACATCCGCATGAGGAAAGGGGTTTGGATATAATCCAGCTGCTACTAAGCCAGATACATGAGAAATGTCAGCCAATAAATATGCATCAATGGATTGTGCAATCTCTTTAAACCTAGCCCAATCTAAGATGCCGGAAAAAGCAGAAAAACCACAGATAATAAGTTTTGGTTTATGCTTTTTTGCAAGAGTTTCTACTTGTTTGTAATCAATATCTCCAGTTTCAGGATCAATTCCATAACTGTATGACTCATATATTTTTCCTGAAAAATTTACTTTTGATCCATGAGTCAAATGACCGCCGTGGTCTAAACTCATGCCAAGAATTTTATCACCAGCATTAAGCAAGGCTAGGAAGACCGCCGCATTTGCACTTGCTCCAGAGTGAGGTTGAACATTTGCATAATCTGCATTGAATAATTCTTTTGCTCGATCGATTGCAAGTTGTTCAGCTATGTCGACAAACTCACAACCCCCATAATATCTTTTACCCGGATAGCCTTCAGCATACTTATTAGTAAGGACCGAACCTTGTGCTTCAAGAATTCTAGGAGAAGCATAATTTTCAGAAGCAATTAGTTCTATGTGTTGTTCTTGTCTGATTCTTTCTTTCTCTAGGGCTTGCCAGAGATCTTCATCGAAAGATTTTATTGATAAGTTATTTCCGTACATTTGAAAATCAAAATGAAATTATACTCTTCAAAACAATTTATTTAAGCTTTTAAAGTATTAATTTTGTTTTTTCTATTAGGATATAAACTTTTACACATAAAACAAATCCTACCGTCACAACCTTTTGCTGTACAAAAACCTCTGCCATAAAAAATAAATTGCAAATGCAAGTCTCTCCACTTTGACTCATCAAATAGCTCTTTCAAATCTTTTTCAGTCTGTTTCACCGACTTACCACTTGAAAGCCCCCATCTTTGTGCAAGTCTATGAATATGAGTATCAACAGGGAAGGCAGGAATGCCGTAAAGCTCACTTACCACAACCGATGCTGTTTTATGACCTACTCCAGGCAATTCCTTCAATAAAATTAATTCTTTTGGTAATTTTTCTTCGTATTTTTCAATTAAAATTCTTGAAGTTTTTAGAATTGCTGTTGACTTTTTTGGAGCTAAACCACAGGTTTTGATGAAATCATAAATTTTATTCTCGCCCAAAGTAACCATTTTAGAAGGAGTGTCAGCTACTTTGAACAATTCTTTTGTTACAACATTAACTCTTTTATCCGTTGTTTGAGCGCTTAATAAAACAGCAACTAGAAAAGTAAAATCATTTACTGAATTTAATGGCGCTTTAGGACTTGGAAATAATTCAGCTAATTTGGTTTCGATAAACAGAGCTCGATCTTTTTTTCTCATTTTTTTATTTTAAAAAAATATAACACAGCAGAATTTTAATGACTTATAGATTGAAATTTTTCTTTCATCAAAGGGGTTGCAGTACTTACAAAAATAGGTATTATCGATGCTATAGGGGGAGAATCCTAAGCTTATAAGCCATAGTTATTAACAGGCGAAGTATTAAGTTTCTTCACAATAATATTT
>Ga0208277_1000135_pt1 | contig 42301 bp, 36 predicted proteins | sample ETNtaG_5_FD_185782 | JGI IMG/M metagenome (GOLD analysis project Ga0208277, IMG submission 185782) | Marine microbial and viral communities from oxygen minimum zone, Eastern Pacific Ocean - ETNP201406SV205 (SPAdes) (version 2) | ecosystem: Environmental > Aquatic > Marine > Oceanic ...
AGCTATAAATTTTGTAATAGAAAATCAAATGGAGGATGGGTCAATTAGATGGGCAGCAAAGAGTATTGAAGCACCAAAAGATGATTCACTTTTGACTGGATGTTGTTCAATATACAAAAGTCTAATTTGTGCCATTAATTGTGCCTCAAAATTAAATAAAAAAAAACCTAGTTGGACTCATTCATTAAAAAAATTAGAAAATGCAATCAAAAACAAACCTGAAAGCTTTGATAAGACATGGGAATCAAAAAAAAGATTCTCGATGGATTGGTATTATCCTGTTCTTTGTGGAGTAATCAATGGAAAAAAAGCAGAAGAAAGAATCAATTCACAATGGAATAATTATGTACTAAACGAAAAAGGATGTTTGTGCGTATCGGATCAGCCATGGGTTACTATTGCTGAAACAGCAGAACTTGCTATTGCTTTAATTAAAATTCAAAAAAAAGATAAAGCCACAGAATTACTGTCTTGGATTAATGATTACACAGATAGTGATGGAGCTTATTGGATGGGTAAGCAAATTACTGAAAAGGTATTTTGGCCGATGGAAAAGCCTGGATGGACTTCAGCTGCTGTTATTTTGGCTTACGATGCGCTTCATAATTTTTCAAAAGGTTCTTCTGTTTTCTTAGATGATAATCTAATTTAATTTTTCTAATATTCTCATTGACTTAACAACTTCAACTTCTTTGAAGTTTCCTCCTGATAAGGCCTTCTTGTAAATTTCGTATGGAGGCCTACCACCATCATCAGGGTTTGGAAAAACATCATGGATTGCTAATATTCCTCCTTTAATAATTTTGTCTTTCCAATTATTGAAATCATTTAAAGCAGCTTCCATTGTATGGCCGCCATCTATAAAAACCATTGAGAGAGGTATTTTCCAGTTTCTTGATACCAATGAAGAATCTGAAACTATTGGTATCACAGTATCTAATAAATCAGCTTTACGCAGATTATGCATGAACTCAGGAAAAGAATTTATTCTTCCAGTCTCTTCATCAAAAAGCTCAACATCATGATATTCCCATCCAACTTGATTTTCCTCTGACCCCATGTGATGATCAATGGAATAGATGCAAGAATTTGTACCTTTAACTCCAAGACCCATATAAATTGTTGATTTTCCACAGTAAGAACCTATTTCAAGAATAGGCCCATACTCAGATGATTTAATTGCATAATTGTTAAGACATTTACCTTCCTCATGATCCATAAAGCCCTTTAAAGATTTAATATATGAAGGAAATTCTTGAGTATTATTTTGCTTTGACATTAGTTCATGTATTTTTGTCTATAATCTGAAAATTCTTTTTTAACTATACTGGCTAAAATATAGACACCAATAAGATTTGGTATAGCCATTAAAAATAGGGATGAGTCTGATAAATCTATTACTTTGGTAAGATCCAAAGATGCTCCAACTATTGCAAATGAACAAAAGATTAATTTATACAAGAGTTCAATGGATTTTTTTTCACCAAAAAGGAATGTTACTGCTTTTACACCATAATACGACCAAGAAATAGCTGTTGAAAATGCAAAAAGAATTGCAACAACAGCTAATACATAAGGGAACCAAGGTAGAACTGATCCAAACGCTTGAGATGTCATTCTTGCTCCTTCTATGCCAGTACCTGAACTAAAAACGCCAGTTGTTATAATTACAAGAGCCGTAATCGTGCAAATCACAACAGTATCTATAAATGGCTCTAGCAAGGAAACAATGCCTTCTGTTGCAGGTTCATTTGTTTTAACTGCTGAATGTGCAATTGGCGCAGACCCTATGCCTGCTTCATTAGAGAATACCGCCCTTCTAAAACCCAATATCAAAACGCCTAAGAATCCACCTGTAACGCCTTCTGGGGAAAATGCGCCAACAAAAATAGATTTAACCGCAATTGGAATTTGGTCAATATTTACAATTAATATAACTAACGCACTAACAATATATATTATTGCCATGCTTGGAACTAATTTTGAGGTTACTGAAGCAATCCTTTTTATACCTCCAATTATCACTACCCCTAAAAGAAATGCAAATATTGCTCCATAAACCCATGAATTAAGATCTAAAAAACCACCTTGACCACCAGAAACATAGATAATTAAATCCAAAGATTGATTGACCTGAAACATATTTCCACCGCCCAGTGAGGCAAATACACAAAAAATAGCGAACATGTAAGCCAAAAATTTTCCTAAAATAGGCATCCCTTTTTCCGATAAACCTTTGGTTAGATAATACATTGCGCCACCAGATACACTTCCATCAGGGTTTATGTTTCTGTATTTAACCCCAAGCGTACATTCACAAAATTTAAGCGACATCCCAAGTAAACCAGATAATATCATCCAAAAAGTTGCTCCGGGACCTCCAAGAGATATTGCGACTGCAACACCACCAATATTGCCCAAACCTACAGTGCCAGATAATGCTGTTGAAAGAGCTTTAAAATGAGAAACCTCTCCGGAAGATTCACCGCTTGTGTACTTACCGCTAACAAGGGCAATAGAATGCCTAAAAGCACTAAAATTCACAAACCGAAAATAAAATGTACAAAAAAGTCCACCTAAAATTAACCAAATTACAATCAACTCAACATTTGTTGAGCCCATGGGCAAGCTATAAAAAACTATACTGGAAACTACTTTTGACACCGGCTCAAGAAAATTATTAATATTTTCATCAATTCCTGCAAAAAGTTTTATCGGAGTAAAAGATATCAAATTTAATAAAATTATTTTATATAAATTTCTTTTCATAAAATTGAGTAATCCTATAGATTAAATAGGATATTATTTGGTAAATATTTAAATACAAACAATTTAATAATTTTTTTAGGATAATTATGGCTTCTCTTGAGATTAATACATTAGTTAAAAAATTTTCTGAAACTACAGCTATAGATGATATTTCGGTAAGAATATTAGATGGAGAAATGGTAGGTATTATAGGTAAGTCAGGCGCGGGTAAATCTACACTTATGAGATTAATTAATCGATTAATCGAACCGACAAGCGGATCAATTACTTATAATGGAATTGAAATTACCTCTCTAAAAAGAAAAAACTTAAGAAAATGGAGGTCTAAATGTGCGATGATTTTTCAACAATTCAATCTAATAGATCGCTTAGATGTATTAACGAATGTTTTAAGCGGAACATTAGGTATTAATTTTAAATTACTGAAATTATTAAAGATTTATAGTAAAAAAGAAAAAATTGAAGCACTAACATATTTAAATAATTTAGATCTTTCAGATAAAGCATTACAAAGAGTTGGGACTCTCTCAGGAGGTCAGCAACAGAGAGTGGCTATAGCAAGAGCAATGATGCAGAATCCATCAATTTTACTTGCAGACGAACCTATTTCATCTTTGGATCCAAAAAACTCAAAAGCTGTTATGGATGATATAAAAAAGATTAATAAACAAGATGGCATCATGGTCATATGTAACCTGCACTCCCTTGAAATAGCTAAAGAATATTGTGATCGCTTGATTGGTTTATCTGATGGAAAAATAGTCTTTGATGGCCATCCATCTTCTCTTACTAAAGAATTAGCAGAACAATTATACGATTTAGAAAATGAATGATTCTCTCCTTAAAAGGCATACAAATATATATTCTGAGCAATTAAGAAGTAGAAGATTATGGAATGTATTTATCATTCTTATTTTTGCTGTATCTTTTTTTATGAGTTCTTCAATAATTGACTTTAATTTATCTAAAATAATTGATGGTTTTCCAAGGCTTGGTGATTATATCATTAAAATATTACCCAATCTTGATGCTAGCTTAATTTTTGAAAATTCAAAAACCGAAGGCTCCATACAATATTGGTATTTTAACTTTAAAAAATACGCCGCCCTTCTCTATGAAACAATTAATATGGCTGTTTTATCTACTCTAATGGGTTTTGTATTTGCTTTACTGTTCAGCTTTTTATCAGCTAAAAACATAACCCCAAATATTTATAGCTATTATCTCGTAAAAAGATTTTTAGAATTCCTTAGAGGAGTTCCTGAAATTATATTTGCTATACTTTTTGTTTGGGCTCTAGGCGTCGGTCCTTTAGCCGGCATTATAGCAATAACAATTCATACAACTGGTGCATTAGGAAAGTTATTTTCGGAAGTACATGAAAATGCAGACTTGAAAACATGCGAGGCTATTCGGTCTCATGGAGGTAATTGGGCTTCTGAAATACGCTATGGAATAATACCAAAAGTCCTTCCAAATATAATATCTTATACTCTTTTGAGATTTGAGATCAATATAAGGGCGTCAACTGTTATAGGTTTTGTTGGGGCCGGAGGAATCGGTCAAGAGCTCTATCTTGTAATTAATTTTAATTATTATGAAGAAGTCAGTGCAATAATTCTTCTCATTATATTAACCGTTATAACTATAGATATTTCATCAGGTAGAATTAGGCAAAAAGTTATTGGAGAGATGGATGTCTGAAAAAGATATAATATCTCTCTGTCCAGGAGCATTTTATCCTTTATGGAAGCGCTCACCTATGGTTTTTACCAGTTATATAGCAGTAATTTTATATTTTCTTTTTTGCTTATATTATTTTGATTTCTCCTTAGGAAAAATACTTTCTGGTTTTTCAAATATGAAACCTATTTTAATTGCAATGTTCACCTGGAATGATTTTTTTGATTGGAATTTTAATTCTATCTTTACTGGGCTAGCTCAAACACTTGGTATGGCATTCTTAGGCACATTCTTAGCAACTTTGGTGTGTATACCAATTAGTTTTATTGCTTCGCGTCAAATTTTCAAATTTGGTTTAATACGTTTTCTTATAAAACGATTTTTAGATTTTATTAGAGGAGTTGATATTTTAATCTGGGCAATTATTTATGTAAGAGCATTCGGTTTAGGGCCATTTGCTGGGTTGCTATCTATATTCACTGTTGATGTGGGTACACTTGGAAAGTTATTTTCAGAAGCAACAGATAATGCTGACGCTCGACAAATTGAAGGCATAAAATCAACTGGGGGCAGCAAGGTTTCAGTAATTCGTTACGGATTAATTCCCCAAATTTTTCCAATATTTATTTCGCAAAGTTTATATTTCTTTGAGTCTAATACAAGATCAGCAGTAATTCTTGGTGTTGTTGGTGCTGGAGGAATTGGTTTACAGCTAACTGAGAGAATGAAGGCGCAATACTGGGATCAAACTCTATTTATCATAATATTAATTCTTATAATGGTTGCGATTATAGATACAGCATCAAGGATTATCAGAAAAAGTATCATAGATGAATAAATTCTTTAATGAATCCAAATATTTTTTTCGTATTGGCTTTCCAATGCTTGGCTCACAATTATCATTTATGATTATGTCAGCTACGGATACAATAGTTGCTGGAAGAGCCGGGGCTGATCAACTCGCAGGTCTTGTAATAGCCAATTCTTTTACTTATCCAATTTTCATGTTTATGGCGGGGATAATTTTTTCTGTCATTCCAATTGTAGCACAACTTAATGGTGAAAAAAAAGATCTAGAAATTGGTCAAAAAATAAGAGAAGTCTTTTGGTTGGCTGTTTTATTAGGGTTTCTTTTAGCTATTATTTTCTATTTTGGTAGTCAATTACTGATCTTTTTACCTATTGATGAAACAATTACTTCAATATCTATTTCTTATCTCAAAGCAATTTCCATAGGTATGTTTTTCTATATATTGTATAGACTATTAAGTTCATATAGCGAGGGCTTAACTCTCACAATTCCAGTTTTCATAGTTGTCTTCATGGGTGCATTAATAAATATTCCGCTGGATATAATATTTGTGTATGGATATTTCGGATTACCAGAGATGGGAGGCGTTGGTTGTGGATATGCTACAACAATAGTCTCAACACTTATGTTTATTGCAATGCTAAGTATTGTTTTGTTTTCTAATTCTTATAAGAAAAATAAATTATTTAGTAAATTTAGCGGACCATCCTTAGGAACTTCCTTAGAGGTTTTCAAACTTGGCACCCCAATTGGTTTTGGTATATTTGTTGAGCTAAGCATGTATTCTGGAGCTGCGATTATTCTTGCTCCACTTGGAGAAAATATTGTTTCAGGCCATGCTGTTGCACTCAATATTGCAAGTATTGTTTTTATGTTACCTTTAGCAATTGGTCTTGCTGCATCAACGAGAATTGGTAATCTGTTAGGAGAAAAAAGATATATTGAAGCCAGATATTCATCCATGGTTTCTGTTTCTCTTTGTTTTATTGGTGCATTGTTTAATATGACACTACTAATTACACTGGGTGATAAACTAATATCACTCTATACGACTGATTTACTGGTCTATTCAATCGCAAGCAATTTAATTATTTTTGCCGCTATTTTCCAAATACCTGATGGTATTGGCATGGGAAGTCTTGGCGCTTTGAGGGGATATAAAGATACTTTCATGACAATGGTCTTCATTATTGTAGCATATTGGGTTTTTGCAATACCATTTGGGTATTATCTTACTTATTACGGAATAAACCAACCTATGGGAGAAAGCGGAATGTGGATTAGCATGATAGTTGGCTTGATGATATTTGCTGCACTAATTTCAAGAAGATTAAATAAAATATCAGGTAAATATGTTTTAGTTAAAAATTAGAAATTTTCTCTATATATGACTTAGCCATTTGTTGAATTTACTATCTTTTCCTTCAGTAACTTTAAGAAAACGTTTTTTGAGAATCATTGTTGTTTTCCCTATTTCACCATTCCCGACAGGTTTTTTATCTAGGCTTTTAACTGGACACACTAGATGACTTGATGATGTGATAAAAACCTCCCTAGCGTCTTGGAGATTTTCAAGGGGTATACGTCCAATATTGATATTAATGCCCTCATCTTTAGCTATCTCAATAATACTCATTCTGGTAATGCCGTGTAGAACCTGATCCTCGTGAGCTGTCATAAGTACTCCATCCTGATTAACTATAAACACATTAGATGTTGGTGCTTCAGTTACATAACCTTCGGCATCAGTAAGAATTATTTCATCATATCCATTTTTTCTCGCCTTCCACTTAGCCATCATCGGTGAAGTATAGTTCGCAGCAATCTTTATCTGGGGATCAATAATATCTGATCTCCTCTGGTGTATATCTTTTTCAATCCATACACTTAGATAATCTGATTTATGAAACGGATTTATATTCTTTTCGATAATATCTTTCTGAGGCTCATAGGCAGCAATTGCAACAGTGGTAATTGGGTCCTGTGGCACAACATCAATTTCGATAGATGCAATGTAAACACTAATTTTGACAAATTTACTTCCAGGATTTTCTTTGGCTGTATCAAAAACGGCGTTAATTAATTCACTCTGCTTAAAGTCAATGGGAATTCCTGCTAGATGACATGAACTAAAGAGTCTTTCAATATGCTCATTAATACGAAAAATAAATGTTCCATTTTCATTTTCAAAAATTGGAATAAAACCAAAAATCAAAGAACCTCTTTGATGAGAATGAGATAAGATATGAACTGTTGAATCATTCCAATCTACAAAATCTCCATTTATCCAAATTTTTCTTTTCATATTATTTAACGAATCACCTTTAAATTTTTATGATAACCTAAAATTATTATGTACCCAATTCTGATAAACATATGGATGACTATTGGCATCATCACCTTCGTCACTTTACTAATAATAAGCGCTCCTTATGGTAGGCATTCAAGATCTGGATGGGGCTTAACAATTCCTAAGAGATTAGGTTGGATAATTATGGAAAGCCCAGCATTATACCTTCTCTGGATCTACTATTTTCTTTATGATGGATTTAATAATCCTGTTCTCATTTTCTTTTTGATTATCTGGTCAATTCATTATTTCAATAGAAGCTTTATATGGCCAATGAGAATAAAAAAAGATGGAACAATGCCCGTTTTAGTTGCCTTAATGGCCTTTTTGTTTAATGCCGTTAACACATTTTTACATGGATATTGGTTTTTTCTTTTGGATATTAATTACGATATATCATGGTTTTCTGAGCCAGTATTTATAATTGGTTTTTTAATATTTCTTTTGGGAGCGTTCATTAATATTCATTCAGATAATATTTTAATGCGCCTAGCAAAAAATACAGAACATGAATACAAAATTCCACAAGAAGGATTGTATAAATATGTATCTAGCCCAAATTATCTGGGAGAAATTATTGAATGGCTTGGATGGGCTATTCTCACTTGGAGCGTATCTGGATTAGTATTCTTCTTTTGGACAATATTTAATTTGCTCCCAAGAGCTATAAGTCATCATAAATGGTACAAAGAAGAATTTGAGGATTATCCAAAAGAGAGAAAAATAATAATTCCAAAAATCCTTTAAGGTCTCTTTCTCATAATTAGTTTGTAATATAAATTTGTTAACCATTTTGGAGTTAACCACATAAGAAAAGCCAAGAATTTATTAATTCCCCCATTTATATATAAATCTTTACCTTTCATTGTTTCATCAAAAGCTTGTTTGGCAACTGTATTTGAACTCATCCACATAAAACTTGGTATAGAGCTTTTGAATTCTCCCATTTGATCGTGAAATTCTGTATGAGTGAATCCTGGACAAACAGCACAACAATAAATATTATTATCTTTATATTCTTTGTGAATACCCTCTGAAAATTTAATTACCATTGACTTAACCGCAGTATACATACCCCCAGAGTTTGATGCTGGCGCAAATCCTGCAAGTGAAGCAATATTAATAATTCTTCCAAAACCATTATTAATCATATTTTGGATAAATAACTGAGTTAAAGAAACAACTGATGTTGATAAAACATTAATAAACTTAATATGGTCTTCATATGAAATCTTGTGAAAATCGTCTAAAGTTCCATAGCCAGCATTATTGACTAAAAAATCAGGCATAAAATCATTACTTCTACATTCATCATAAATTCTTTGATACTCAGGTATCTGACTTAAATCTGCAGCAATAACTATTATGTTTATTGAAAACTTAGCCTGTATATCTTCTTTTATCTTAACAAGATTATCTTTACGCCTAGCTAAAAGGATTAAATTGATACCCTTTTCAGCCATAATATATGCAATATCTTTACCAATCCCAGATGAGGCTCCTGTAATAAGAGCATTTTTTCCAATAAAATTATCTTCCATATCTTAGCTTTCTAATTACAAAACTACAGGATTATAGGTGGATTACCAAGAGTAAATTCAACATGATTTTGTATTCTTGAAGTTTCTTTATCAATGTCACCATTAATATTTAATGGATCAATTTGGTGACCGAACGTAATCGTATATTTAAATTCCTCTTTGTTTACCAATTCGCTGAAGAGGCTAATATTCTTTAATTCTTCATTAAAGATATCTAAAAAATAATAAAAAAGTGAATTATGACCATTCATATGAAAAGGTATAATAGGTGCATTATATTTCTTAGATAACTTAACAACAGTACTTAACCAGGGTCTTTCAAATAATTTTAAACCTTTTCTTTTAGAAAGGCGCGAAGATGGAAAAATTAACAAACATTTACCCTCACCAAGAGTCTCCTTTGTTCTTTTCAAAATTTCTTTGCTTTTAGTAATATTTTTGTTGTCATCATTCCAATCGACAGGAATAATAATGTCTTCAAAACCTTTTGATAGCTTAATCATGTCAATATTTGCATAAAGAGTATAATCAGGTCTCCTATCCTTCATAACCTCAAACATTACAATACCGTCTGTCAGACCCGTTGGATGATTTCCAGCTAATATTATAGGGCCATTTTTTGGAACTAATTCAATATTTCTTATATCTAAATTAAATTTCAGCAGATTTGTTAAATATGTAAAGCATTCAAGGCCAGATACATTAGAAATGTCATCAGTAATATTTTTTGCTGCTCTATATTTAAATATTTTAAAAATTATTGGCTTTATAACCGACCATAAAAACCTATTAGACATCAGCTTAGGACATCTTTCTTCTATAATCTCATCAATTGGATGAATTCTATGCATCTAATATACTCTCGATTTTTATATCCCTTTGCCTTCTTGCATTAAGAACAAACCCCATTGCGGCACAAAGAGAAATTATTGCTGAACCGCCATATGAAAGCATCGGTATTGGGACACCAACTATTGGAATTAATCCAGTTATCATCGCACAATTAATAAAAAAATATAAAAAAATTAATACGGATATTGATCCGCATGCAACTGAACTAAACCGACTTCTAGCTACAATAGAAGTGTGCATTGATATTATAATGAAATAGAAAAAAATTGAGAAGATAAATACTCCACCTATTAATCCTGTTTCTTCAAGGAGTACAGCTAACATAAAATCATTATGTTTTTCAGGAAGAAAGTTAAGCTGGCTTTGTGTTCCTGACATAAATCCTTTTCCGGTTAAACCTCCAGAACCAATAGCTATTTTTGATTGAATTATATGATAACCTGATCCAAAAGGATCTTTGTCGGGGTCAAGAAAAACTTCCAATCTTTTCATCTGGTAAGGTTTTAAGCTAGTTATAATAAGAGGGATAGTCATAAAAACCACTGATGAGCCTAATGCAACCCATTTTAAATAAAGTCCGGAAAAAAATACAGTTGCAAACCCAGCTAGAATTAATAAAACAGCTGTTCCCAGATCAGGTTGATTTAAAATTAAAAAGGAGGGAATTAGAATCAACATTATTGGAAATACATTGTATCTTAATTGCCTAGATTTTCTTTCTCCAAAAAAACTATAATAAGAAGCTAATGTTAAAATTAATATGAATTTTAGAAACTCTGATGGCTGAAAGCTTGTTCCTCCTAGGTTTATCCATCTAGACACTGTAGAAGCCTCAAATATATAAAGCCAAATCAGCATAGCTAATATAATAAAGTACATTGGAAAGGAAATAACTCTGAGAATTCGAAAACTAATAAAGGAAAAAAATATGAAAACTATAAATCCAACTATTAAACGAAAAAAATGATTCATTACTATCTGATTAAATTCTCCACCAGAAATAGAAAATAACATCAATAATCCCGTGAAACCTAACATCAGTAAACAAAGTGGTATACCATAGTTAATAGTTCTAAATTTATTAAAGTAGGGAGTTCTTTTACGTAAAATACCCTTTCTTTGTTTTCTATACATTTTTATGCCTTTGATCCTTGAGTTTTAATTTTTTGACATGCTAGCAAAATATCTCTTCCAAGAGGTGCAGCTTTTTGGCTTCCTGAGCCACCGTGCTCTATAACAATTGAAACAGAATATTTTGGTTGCGTTGTGGGCGCATAACCAACAAAAAGAGCATGGTCTCTTTCTTTCCTAATCTTTGAAACAATTATTTCTTCTTTTCTTTCTTCTTCAGTAATTTCTTTTACTTGTGAAGTTCCGGTCTTACCTGCCATTCTCCAGCTATCTATTTCAATCCTACTAGAATAAGCATTACTTCCTTTTTCGTTAACAGCTACATCCAATAAATTTCTTAACAAATCTAAATTAGAAAAATTAAATCCAGCAGGTCTTATTTTGTTTTTTTGATTTAAATTTGGTGATTTAATTATTTTAGGCTCAATATAGAAACCTTTGTTTGCAATCATAGATATCATTACATTTAATTGCAAAGGAGTAGCAGAAATATAACCCTGACCTATACCAGCAACTAATGTATCCCCTAAATTCCAATTATTATTAATATTATTCTCTATCCAATTCTTAGTTGGCACTAGTCCATTTCTCTCATTATCACTAATTAGATCGAAATTTTTACCAAATCCTAATCGAAGAGCCATATTAGTAATCTTTTCAATGCCAAGTCTTCTAGCAAGGTCATAAAAATAGACATCGCAAGATTCTTTTATTGCCTTTCTAAGATCAACCTCTTTATGGCCTTTATCCTTCCAACAATGAAAATTTCTTTGTCCATATTTTGTTTTTCCATTACAAAAAACCTTATCATCTGGTTTAAGTAATCCATCCTCAAGACCAGCTAAAGTAGTGACAATCTTAAATGTTGAACCTGGAGGATATTCACCATTAATAGCTTTATTTAAAAAAGGCTTTCTCTCATCTTCTGATATTTTATTCCACTCATCATAACTAAAACCATCAATAAATTTATTGCTATCAAAACTTGGTGTTGAACACATAGCCAAAATTTCACCATTTTGGACATTCATTACTGTTGCTGCACCTATGTTATTGCCCATTATTTTATGAACAGCATTTTGAAGGTCTTGATCAATTGTTAGAACTAAATCTTGACCATTTATTGCTTTATTTTCTTCCAAAATACGTACATTTTTTTCTTCAGAATTTACTTCAGTTTTTACATAACCTAAATGACCAGATAAAATATGATCGAATTTTAACTCTAAACCAGAAATTCCAATAGTTTTTAAACTTTTTGAATTTGAATCATTTTTCAAGCCTGTATATCCAATAAGATGGGAAAAACTCTTAGAATTGATATAAGATCTTTTCGAGTCATCTTCGATTAAAAAACTCTCTAAATCATCACTTAAAAAATTTAAAGCAGATATTTCATCAATAGTTAAGTTTTCTTTAATATCTATTTTTTTTAATTTTTCGTTAAATATTCTCTTATTTATCTTCTTAATTTCATTATTGTTTAAGCTTAATTCATTACTAATCTTTTTTATAATTACCTCATCAGGCAAAGATGGTCCTGAGGAATAAGTTAATTTAAAATTAGAAGAATTTAATGCTAATTCATTGCCATTTCGATCGAAGAATATTCCTCTTTTAGGAAACAATGGAGTTATTCTTATACGATTCTTATCAGATAATAGTAAATATTTATCTTGCTCGCTAACTTGAAGTTTCCAGAGCCTAGATAAAAGAAATGATGAAAGAATAAACATTCCTCCACCAACAAAAAATACACGACGATTTATGTCGTTGTTTTTTTCATACATTTTTAATTTTTATACTGATTCCTTCGCTACCTACCATAAGGTGTGCTTAGCATATCTCTCATCGCTTTGATATTTTTCATCACTTTACCTGATCCTAAAGCTACACTAGATAAAGGTTCTTCAGCATATTGCACTTTCAATCCTGTTGCGCGCTCAATAACTACATCCATATTATCTAATAATGACCCCCCTCCAGTTAAAAGAATGCCATTCTCATAAATATCACCAGTTAATTCAGGTGGAGCTGACTCAAATGCCTCTTTAATAGTCTCTGTAATTTCAAATAATGCCTCAGCTAAGCTTTCGGAAACATGTCTCTCAGTAATTTCTTTCTCTACCGGGACACCTTCTGTTATTTCTTTACCTTTTATTGTCATCTTTCTTCCATCACCGTGTTTAGGAATAATTCCTGAACCAATATTTATTTTAAGTTGTTCTGCTGTAATTTCACCGATTTCAATATTTTCATTTCTCTTTAAATGAGAAATAATTGATTTATCAAATTCATTTCCACCAACTCTGATAGATTTCGAAAAAACTATCCCACCAAGAGATATGATTGCAATCTCAGTAGTGCCCCCGCCAACATCAATTATCATTGAGCCTTTTGCTTCATTAATTGGAAGATTGGAACCTATAGCAGCAGCCATAGGCTCCTCGATTAAGAAAACTTTTCTAGCTCCAGCAGCTAAACCAGAGTCCAGAATAGCTTTCCTCTCAGCAGGGGTAGAACTTGCGGGAACACATATCATTAATCTTGGACTAAAAAGGCTCTTATTGAATAAGGATTTACTTATAAAATATTTTAGCATTTCTTCAGCAGCTAGATAATCAGCAATTATTCCTTCACGCATCGGCTTTATGGTTTCAATGTTTTCTGGGGTTCTCCCGTGCATCTCTTTTGCTTTTGAGCCAATAGCAATTATACCCATATTTAAATCTTCTTTATCGACAGCCAAAATTGATGGTTCATTTAAAACTATTCCATTATCTTGGTGATGAATAAGCGTATTAACTGTACCTAAATCTATAGCTAAATCAGAGCTAAGAAAATTCAAATATTTTTTCAAAAAATTCTCCTAATTAATTAGCTATCTCCTCAGGAATGCTTTTCTCTCTTTTAACCATAAGACGATTTAAAGCGCTTATATAAGCCCGAGCAGAAGCTACCAAAGTATCAGTATCTGCACCTCTTCCTATAACTGTCTTACCTGATTCGTGTAATCTTACACTAACTTCCGCTTGAGCATCAGTTCCTTCTGTAACAGCATGGACCTGGTATAACTGTAAACTGGCTGTATGAGGAATAAGAGTTCTTATTGAATTAAATAAAGCGTCAACCGGACCGTCACCCTCAGATTTATTTTGTTTAACTTCACCATCTATCTCTAATGAAAGATCTGCAAATTGTGGGCCTTCTGTTCCAGCATAAATAGATAATGATATTAATTTTATAACATCTAGGCCTTTTGAAAACTCATCATCAATTAAGGCGATAATATCATCGTCAAAAACTTCTTTTTTCTTATCAGCTAAATCTTTAAACCTATAAAATGCATCATTTAATTGATTGTCGGCTAACACATACCCAAGCTCTTTAGCTTTTTCTTTAAAAGCATGTCTTCCTGAATGTTTACCCATCACTAATGTGGATTCATTTAAACCAATACTTTCTGGAGTCATTATTTCATATGTTTCGTTATTCTTGAGCATTCCATCTTGATGGATCCCAGATTCATGTGCAAAAGCATTTTTTCCTACAATCGCTTTATTGAATTGAACTGGAAAAGATGTGACTGAGGATACAAGTTTTGAAGCACGAGTGAAAAGGGTTGTTTCAACTCCTGAGTCATAATCTAATATATCATTTCTTACTTTCATAGACATAACAATTTCTTCAAGGGCAGCATTACCAGCTCTCTCACCAATTCCATTCATGGTGCACTCAATTTGTCTTGCACCCGCTCTGACGCCAGATAAAGAATTTGCAACTGCTAAACCTAAATCATTATGACAATGTGTTGAGAAAATAACTTTATCTGAATCTGGTATGTTCTTTATTAAGGAGTCAATTATTTCATAATATTCATCTGGGGTTGTATAACCAACTGTATCAGGAATATTAATTGTTGTAGCTCCAGATGATATAGCCATATCAACACATTTAAATAAAAAATCTCTGTCTGTTCTTGTGGCATCTTCTGCTGACCATTGAACATCTTCTACTAAATTTCTTGCTCTTGATACAGAGAAATTAATGGCATCAAGAACCTCTTGTTCATTCATTTGTAATTTGTATTGCATGTGAACAGGGCTCGTTGAAATAAAGGTATGAATTCTAGGATTTTTTGCATACTTTAATGCCTCAGCAGCCCTATCGATATCCTTTTGTCCTGCCCTAGATAACCCACAAACTTGAACATTTTTTACTATTTTAGAAACTTCTTTTACTGACTCAAAATCACCATTTGATGCGATTGGAAATCCAGCTTCAATAATATCTACGCCCATTTCATCAAAAATTTCAGCGATTTGTATTTTTTCCTCAAGTGACATTGAGGCTCCAGGAGACTGTTCACCATCCCTTAGAGTTGTATCAAAAATTTTAATATAATTATCTTTACTATTCATTTATTACTCCATCTGTATTGAGTGTGTTTTTAACCTCTGAGAACAAAAATATTTTGAACCTCAGAGGCAAATCAGGAGTAATGCTAGTAAACCTAGAACAACAAAAGAATTATTGTTGAAAGAATTGATGCTTTCAAAAAAATTAATATTATTTTCTAATTGTTCCATTTCATTACCTTTAAAGAGATAAATGCATGAAATTTTTGATTTATTCAAGAGAAATTAATTTTTTTCTTTATCTACAAGAGAGTTTTCGCCAATCCAGGGCATCATACCCCTTAGTTTTGTACCAACTTCTTCAATAGAATGAGAATTAGATTTTTCTCTCATTGCATGGAATTCTTTATTAGAGCCTTCCTTATTTTCATTAATCCACTCTTTTGTAAAATTACCAGATTGAATATTCTCAAGTACTTTTTTCATAGCTTCTTTTGATTCATTTCCTACTACTTTTGGTCCAGACACATACTCACCATATTCAGCAGTATTAGAGATAGAGTAATTCATATTTTTAATTCCTCCCTCATACATAAGATCAACAATTAATTTCATTTCATGAAGACATTCGAAATAAGCCATTTCAGGAGCATATCCAGCCTCAACAAGAGTATCAAATCCATTCCTGATTAATTCAACAACTCCACCACAAAGCACAGCTTGCTCTCCAAATAAATCAGTTTCGCATTCTTCTTTAAATGTTGTTTCTATGATTGCAGCTCTTCCGCCGCCGATTAGAGAGGCATATGATAAGCCAATATCAAGAGCATTTCCTGTAGAGTCCTGATGAACAGCAATTAAGCAAGGAACACCTGCTCCTCTTTCATATTCCGATCTCACTGTGTGCCCAGGTCCTTTTGGTGCCACCATAACAACATTAAGGTCATCTCTAGCATTAATTAAATTAAAATGGATATTTAGACCATGTGCAAAAAATAAGGATGCATTTTCTCTCAGATTTGGTTCAATATCAGAAGTATAAATATCTGCCTGCAGTTCATCAGGGGTTACCATCATCATAATATCAGCCCATTTTGCCGCATCAGCAACTGTTTTTACTTCAAATCCAGCATTTTGAGCTTTTTTCACTGAGCTGGAATCTTCGCGAAGCGCTATACAAACATCACTTACGCCACTATCTCTTAAATTAAGTGCATGCGCATGTCCTTGGCTGCCATAGCCAATGATAGCTATTTTATAATCAGTTATAAGATTTTTATCTGTATCACTATCATAATAAACTTTCATTTTCGTCTCCTCTAAATAATTATTCTTTCTGACCTCTTGATATTGCAGCTAAGCCAGTTCTTGATATATCAATTAAACCCAATGGCCTCATAAGCTCAATAAATGAGTTAATTTTATCCATTGCTCCGGTAAGCTCAAAAACAAATGAATTTTTTGTTGTATCAACTATCTTCGCTCTGTAGGTTTCAGAAAGTCTTATAACTTCTTCACGATTCTGTCCATCATATTCAACTTTAATTAATGCCATTTCTCTCTCTATTGATGGTCCATCTGTAGTTAGATCTTCAACTGAATCAACAGGCACAAGTCTTTCTAGTTGGTGCTTAATTTGATTAATTGTCATCAAACTACCATTTGTAACAATTGTTATTCTAGATTTATGGCTATCTTCGTCTATTTCAGCGACATTTAAGCTTTCGATATTATAACCTCTACCAGAAAATAAACCTATCACTCTTGCCAAAACACCAGCTTCATTACTTACTTTTATGGATATGGTATGTGATTGTTGATCTTCTTTTTTTAATTTAATCATCTTAAATTAATACCTTTCCTTCATCAGAAACCTCTGGGTTATCATCACTTTCTCCCAGAAGCATTTCATTATGCGCTGCTCCAGAAGGAATCATAGGATAACAATTCTCATCTTGGTCAACTACACAGTCAAAAATAACTGGACCTTGGTAATCGACCATTTCTTGTATTTTTTGATCAAGTTCATCAGGCTTTGTTGCTCTAAGACCAAGGCAGCCATAAGCCTCAGCAAGTTTAACAAAATCAGGCAAAGAGTCTGTATATGAATGTGAATATCTTCCGCCATGTAATAATTCTTGCCATTGCCTTACCATTCCCATGTACTGATTATTTAAAATAAACACCTTAACAGGAAGCTTATGCTGAACAGCTGTTGATAGCTCTTGGATATTCATTAATATCGATGCTTCACCGGCAATATCAATAACCAAACTACTAGGGTGTGCTACTTGTACACCGATTGCTGCAGGCAAGCCATAACCCATTGTCCCAAGACCACCTGAAGTCATCCATCTGTTAGGTTGATCAAATTTATAATATTGAGCAGCCCACATTTGATGTTGCCCTACTTCAGTAGTTATATATGAGTCATTATCTTTGGTTAGCTCATACAATCTTTCAACTGCGAATTGTGGTTTTATCACTTCAGTAGAATTTTTATAATTCAAAGATTTTTTACTTCTCCATTTTTCAATTTGCTCTAACCATGCATCAGTATTTACCCTTAGGCCTTTAGATTTCCATTTTAATAAAATACCTTCTATTGCGTGAGCGCAGTCACCGACTATAGAAACATCAACTGGGACGGTCTTGTTCATTGATGAAGGATCAATATCAATATGTATCTTTTTTGAATTAGGTGAAAAAGCATCTAATCTTCCTGTAACCCTATCATCAAACCTTGCGCCAATATTTATTAAAAGATCACATTCATTCATAGCTAAGTTAGCTTCATAGGTGCCATGCATTCCAAGCATTCCAAGCCAATTATTTTCATTTGATGGAAATGCACCTAAACCCATTAAAGTACTAGTAATCGGAAAACCAGTTAATAAAACAAGCTCTTTTAATAGATGACTTGCTTCAGAGCCAGAATTTATAACTCCTCCACCAGTATAAAAAATAGGCTTCTTTGCGTTTGCCATTAACTCTATAGCTTCATCAATGAAACGCATATCTGGTTTAATTTGAGGATTATAGTTTTCTGACTTAATTTCATTTGGTGGAAAATATTTTGCGTCAGCAAATTGAATATCTTTTGGAATATCTACTACTACTGGACCAGGCCTTCCGGAGATAGCCACATAAAAAGCTTCATGCAATATATGACATAAATCATCAGGATCTTTTACAAGCCAATTATGTTTAGTGCATGGTCTTGTAATTCCAACTGTATCTGCTTCCTGAAAGGCGTCAGTTCCAATTAAGTGAGTTGGAACTTGACCAGAAATACAAACTAGAGGTATTGAATCCATCATTGCGTCAGTTAAACCTGTGACTGCATTTGTAGCTCCAGGCCCAGATGTTACAACCAAAACACCGGGTTTCCCTGTTGATCTAGCATAACCTTCTGCTGCATGCGCGGCCCCTTGCTCATGCCTTACTAAAATATGCTTAGGTGATTCATTGCTTTTGAATATCTCATCGTATAATGGTAGAACAGCGCCACCAGGATATCCAAAAATATGATCAACTGAATGATCTTTTAAAACCTTCAGTATTACCTCTGCTCCAGTTAATTTAGTCATAGTTTTTTCCATTTAAAGATATGCAAAAAATTAGATTCTTAATACATAAAGGTCAAGAGTTTTATAATTTTTTAATAAAATAATCTATTATTTTATCTGATTCTTGCGTAGAAGTGCTTTTCCATGAAATCATCTGATGTTTTAACCATGTTATTTGTCTTTTTGCATATTGATGAGTTCTAAACTTAATCAAATCCTTAGCTTCATCAATATTAATTTTTTTGTTTAAATATTCTTTAATTTCACTAACACCAATTGCATTTAAAATTGGGGCTTTATTGTCATAATTTAATTCCATTAAAGCCTTCACTTCTTCTACTGCCCCTAATTGAAACATATCATCACATCTATCGTCGCAACTTTTATATAGTTTTTCTCTATCTGAGCTAAGTTTAATTTTAATAAAATTATATTCAAAAACCTTTTCTTTATCTAACTTCCAATACTCAGAAATCTTTTTGCCTGAACCTCTATATACTTCTAGGGCCCTTAAAATTCTCTGCTGATCATTCTTATTTATTATTTCATATGCTTTAATATCTGTAAATTTAAGCTCGCCATATAAACTTTCTAAACCTTTTGAATTCAATTCCTCTTTTAAATCATCCCTAATTTCTTGCTTAATATCAGGAATTGGTGACAATCCATCAGTAATAGCTTTAAAGTACAAACCTGTTCCGCCAACTATAATAGGAATTGAACCTTTTTTTAAAATCTTTTCAGTAACTTTCTTTGCTTCATTTATCCATTTCCCAACGGACCACAATTCATTGCCATTTACAAAACCATAAAGATGGTGATTAGGGTCATTCTTTTTTGGTTTAGGTCGAGCCGTAAGAATTTCTAAGTCCTTATATATTTGTATTGAATCAGCATTAACTACTTCACCATCAATTTTTTTAGCTAATGTGTTTGCAAGTGATGATTTTCCTGAGGCTGTAGGCCCAGCTATAAGAATAATTTTGTTTTTCATACTATTTAGATAATAAAATAAGACTAAAAAAATAAATATCAAAATATAACAAACTATTTTATTTAAATATGCTATCTAAATATCTAGTAATATACAAAAGAGAAATAATGTCATTAATACTTCCATTTAAAGCTCTAAGACCATCTATAGATAAGGCAAATGATGTAATTGCTCCACCTTATGATGTTCTAGACTCTAATGAAGCAAGGGAAATGGCAAAAAATAAACCATATAGTTTCTTGCATATCTCAAAACCAGAAATTGATCTTGGAAAAGAAATAAATTTTAATGATGAAAGTGTTTATAAAAAAGGTGCAGAGAATTTAAAAAACTTTATTAAGGATGGTGTTCTTTTTCAAGATAAAAATGAGTGTCTCTATCTTTATGAAATAACCCTTGAAAACAAGACCCAAACTGGATTTGGTTGTATTGCTTCAATTGAGGCGTATAATAATAATACAATTAAAAAACATGAATTTACAACCCCTATAAAAGAAGATGATCGTGTTTTAAATATCAAAGAACTCGAAACTCAGACAGGTCCTGTTTTACTGGCTTACAAGCAAAACTCTTTTATAAAAAAATTATTAGAGGAAAATAAAAAAGGTGATCCGGTTTATAGTGTAATAGGCCCAGACTCTTCACAACATAAAATATGGCCAATAGAAGATAAATTAGAGATAAATAAAATTGTTTCTGAAGTGAACTCGATGGGTAAATTATATATAGCTGACGGACATCATAGATCTGCTGCCGCATCAAGAGTTAGTGAAGAAAGAAAGAAATCAGCAAATAACAAAAATTCAAAAAGTCACAATTTTTTTCTATCAGTTGCTTTTCCTCACTCTGAAATGAATATCTTAGATTACAATAGAATTATTTTAGGATTAAATAATTATAGCCCTGATGAACTTTTAAATAATATTAATAAAAATTTTATGATTAATAAAATGTCTAGCTCATTCAAACCTATTCAAAACAATGAATTTGGAATGTTTTTAGATAACGCTTGGTACAAACTTAATTTAAAAGAAAATATTACTATAAAGGATGACCCAGTAACTTCATTAGATGTATCTATTTTACATGATTTAATTATTTCTCCATTACTTGGAATTGAAGATGAGAGAAGAGATGAAAGAATAAATTTTGTAGGTGGTGCAAGAGGTGTGGAAGAATTAGAAAAAAGAGTAAAACATGGGAAGTACGACATAGCGTTTTCTTTATTCCCAACTCCTATTGAAGCACTTTTTAAGGTTGCAGATGCAGATAAAGTAATGCCTCCTAAATCTACATGGTTTGAACCAAAATTACTTGATGGATTACTTTCTCATAAGATAAATGATTAATCAGACTGCTCTTTATTAAATGAAAGCGCAACTAAAGATGAAACCCTGTATTCTGGTCTCCATACCCTAAGAAGAATTCTCTCATCTCCAGCATCTTTTCTTTCCTGAAGAATTTTATAAACTTGGTCAGGGTTTACGACTTTAACTGTGGATTGATAGGTCATATTACCTGTGACTTTTTGATAAGTGACACTCATTAAAACACTTCCTGCGGTAATCTTTTTTGATATTGCCTCTGAGTTTTCATCAACATCTATAACCGCAACACCAATTATATTTGAAGGAATATTTTCTTTTCTGCGTATTTCAGTTGTAAGCTCTCCAAAACTAATACCTAAAATCTTTTTTGACTCTTCTTCAACTTGACCTTTAAGAAAAGTCTCCTCATTGCCCTCTAATCTTCCTAATTTAACAGTGACTGTTTTATTTATCCCAAGTCGGATTAATTCAACTTTAACTTTCTTACCTATATCAGTATTTGCAACATTAGTTGTTAATTCTCTCATTTTATTAATGTCTTTGCCGCCAAATTTAATAATAACATCGCCGGTTTCTATCCCTGCTTTATCTGCCGGACCTCCTTTAACAACATCCTGTACAAGCGCTCCTCTTTCCTCTTTTAAATCCATATCTTTGGCTACATCTTCAGTAACATCCTGAATAACAACACCTAACCAACCTCTTCTGGTTTCACCATATTCCTTTAATTGATTAATTACAGGTTGAACTAATTCAGAGGGTATTGAAAAACCTATACCAATAGATCCGCCAGTTTGTGAAAAAATCATTGTATTAACTCCAATAACTTCTCCATCAAGATTTATAAGCGGTCCACCAGAGTTTCCTTTATTAATCGGTGCATCAGTTTGAATAAAGCTGTCATATGGACCTGAGCGTATATCTCTGCCGACTGCAGAAATAATACCTGCTGTTACGCTTCCTCCAAGCCCAAGAGGATTGCCAATAGCAATTACCCATTCTCCAACTTTTGACTTTTTACTATCTCCAAAAGCAATAAAAGGTAAATCTTTATTTGCTTCAATCTTTAATAGAGCTAAATCCATTCTAGAATCAAGACCTATAACATCAGCTACAAATGTTTCATCATTATTAAGTGTTACTTTTACTGTGGTTGCGCCCTCAACGACATGATTATTGGTCACAATATAACCATCACTTGAAATTATAAAACCTGAACCACCTGACCTTTGAGGTCGTCTATTTTTTCTATTAGGTCTTCTTTCAAAAAAATCTCTAAAAGGGTCATCAAAAAAAAATGGAGGGGCTTCTCTAGATTCACCCTCATCTTCTTCCTCTTTAAATTCCTTTTCAGATAGAATATTAACAACAGAAGGAGAGTATTCTTCTGCTAATTCAGTAAAATCAGGTAATTCAATAGAATAAACTGGAGATGAAACAAAAAATAGAAATAGAGCAAAAAAGTAATATCGTCTGAAGCTTATCATTATTTTAATCTATCTTAACTAATTCAGGACATAGCTTATCACTTAATCTATCATTTCTCTGAATTACACTTATTAATTCAAGATCTTCTTTACTAAGTTTTGTAATATTAGATTTATTACTAGATATCGCATTTGGGTCATTGAGATATTTAAAAAATTCGCTGTCCGGTGATAATACCATAGTTGTATCTGATCCAAGAGACTCTTCATATGATTTCATTGAACGATAAAAAGCGAAGAAATCTGGATCAAGACCATAAGCAGAAGCAAAAATTCTATTCCTACAAGCATCACCAGTACCTCTTATAATCTCCGCATCTCTAGTCGCCTCTGCTACAAGAACTGTTACTTTTTTTTCAGCTTCAGCTCTTATTCCTCTCGAAATTTCTTGGCCTTTAGCTCTAAATTCTGCAGCTTCTTGCTGTCTTTCAGTTTGCATTCTTCTGTATATAGCCTGACTATTTGCATCTGGTAGATCTGCCCTTTTAATTCTAACATCTATAATGTTTATTCCTAAATCATTTGCCTGAACATTAACAATTTGGCTAATTCGCGCCATTAATTCATCTCTTTCATCTCTAACAACAGTTACAAACTCTTCACCGCCTAATACAGATCTTAAACTGGAAGAAACAATAGCCTGAAGTCTTGAGCGAGCAATCCTCTCATCACGAACACTTATGTAAAACTGCAAGGGATCACTTATTTGCCATCTAGTAAATGAATCAACAACCAAACGTTTTTGATCTGATGCAATAACTTCCTCTGCAGGTGAGTCTAAATCAAGAATTCTACGGTCTAAAAATTGAACTTGCTGAATGAATGGTACTTTAATTTTAAGACCTGCATCAGTTATTGGAGCCCCAACTGGTCTTCCGAATTGAAGAACGATAGCTTGTTTTGTTTCATGTACAGAATAAAAAGTATTAACTGAAACTAAAAACAGTAGACCCAAAAAAATCAATAATGCTATTTGTTTTCCTTTCATTATTGATCTCCTTTTTTTCTTACTTCATTGAGAGGTAGGTATGGCAATACTCCTTGACCACCTACTGCATCGCTATCAATAATTATTTTGTTCATATCATTAAAAACTTTTTCCATAGTCTCTAAAAACAACCTTTGTCGTGTAACATCTTTTGCTTCAATATATTCGGAATATATGGAAACAAATCTTTTAGCTTGCCCTTCAGCTTCAGCAACAGTTTGAGACTGATATGCTTCTGATTCTCTTCTAATCTTCTCTGATTCACCTTGAGCTTCAGGAACAACCTTATTTGCATAAGCATTAGCTTCATTTCTTGCTCTTTCTTGGTCAGCTCTTGCAGCCTGAACATCTCTAAAAGAATCAATAACTGCTGAAGGTGGATCAACTTTCTGCATCTTTACTTCTCTAATCTGTATTCCAGCACCATAGGAGTCTAATGTCTCTTGCATTAATCCTCGCACATCTTCTTCAGTTCTTTGTCTTGCACCAGTCAATATTGGTTGAATTTCTGAATTACCTACAACTTCTCTCATAGCACTTTCAGCAACTGCTTTAATGGTTCTTTCTGGAAATTGAATTCTAAATAAAAATGCAGCAGCATCGCTAATAACCCAAAAAACAGAAAAATCTATATCTACAATATTTTCATCACCTGTTAGCATTAGGCTTTCTTCTGGGACATCTCTCATTGATCGAGAAGTGTTCCCAAATGATGATGATGATGATCCTCTCATTCCAATGTCAATTCTATTTACAATTGTAACTTTTGGTGTCTTAACGCTTTCGATTGGCCAAGGAAGATGATAATGAAGACCTGGAGAAGTTTGGCTTACGAACTTTCCAAACCTTAAAACTACTCCTTGCTCGTCTGCATTAACTCTATATAAACCACTTAGAGTCCATAATAAAATAACAATAACAAAAAGGAGAAAAAACCCTCTCTTCCCTTTGCCGCCGCCAGGAATAAGCCTATTTAAATTTTTTTGAAATCCGTCAAAAGGGTTTTCGAAATTAGGTTGCCTTTGATTATTTGAAGAACCTCCCCATGGATCTTTGTTATCACCATTCCAACCACTTGTATTTTTATTTACTGTTGTCATAAAACCTACTACTTTTGTTTAAAAACTATTTACCTAATGTGGTTCTTATAGGACAAAATTCAATACTAGGTAAATAGATTTTACAAATATTAACAAAATTTAACCAAATGGATAGGAAAATGTCTAATTTATCTGAAGAAGAAATATTAAAATTGGTAAAAGAAATTTCTTTAGATAAAGATGAAAAAATTTTCTCCAGCGATCTAATTGAAGACATTGTGATTAAAGAGGGTCATGTTCAAATATCAATATTTGCTAATAAAGATAATTTTCAAATATTAGAAAAAGTAGGTAAAAAGATTGAAGAAACCCTAAAAAAATCGATCAACGCATTAAGTATTACATCTGTTCTAACAAACCATATTGAAAATAATCAAATAGATCAAAAAGATGATCAAGTAGATAAAAAAGATGATAATGAAAGCCTTAAAAAGGTTAAAAATATTATTGCTATTGCCAGTGGCAAGGGAGGAGTTGGAAAATCTACTCTTGCTGTAAATATAGCATACTCATTTCTCAAACAAAATTTCAAAGTTGGTCTCTTAGACGCTGATATACACGGTCCATCTATACCTCATATGCTAAATTTAGAAGGTAAACCTGAATTAAATGAAAACAGAAAAATAATTCCTTTTGATTATAAGGGAATTAAAGTGATGTCGATTGGCTTCTTACTTAATGAAGATCAACCAGTAATATGGAGGGGGCCCATGGTGCATTCAGCCATTAAACAAATGGCACAAGATACTGATTGGGGCAACCTTGATATTTTAATTGTAGATATGCCTCCAGGTACTGGTGATGCTCAAATTACCGTTTCTCAAAACCTACCTTTGAATGGGGCAATTGTAATATCAACTCCCCAATCTGTTGCCCTTAATGATGCAAAAAAAGCAATAGGTATGTTTAAAAAAGTTGATGTCAAAATTCTTGGTATTGTAGAAAATATGTCCTATTTTATTCTTCCAGACGGATCTAAGGAGGATATTTTTGGTAAAGATGGGGGGAAAAACTTAGCTAAAGAATTAGAAGTTAATTTTATTGGGTCTATTCCTCTAGATAAAGAAATCAGATTAAATTCTGATCTAGGTGACCCCTCAAAGCTTGAAGAAAAATATTTTGATGAAATAGTTAATTCTTTTTTAAAGAATTCAAAATTAAAAATTAAGTTTAAGACCTGATGTATTCCATTCGGTTTTTACCAATCTACCAGTTGAGGAAAGAGTTATATAGGCTGTCTTTAAATCATCTCCACCGAAGCAAATATTCGTAGTAAGTAAATCATCTGTTTCAAAAAATTCATAGCCAGATTTATCTGGAGCAATTCTTGTAATTCCACCTTTAAATATTGTTGCAACATTTATCCAACCTTCTGAGTCAACTGCCAAAGAGTCAAATAAAGCTAATTCTGAAGAACCATGTACAAAATGCATACCGCTGTGCACGCCAAAGGATTTTGGACCACTTATAGTCCCAGGCTCAGTTATTGGATAACCCCATAATCTCCCAGGAGTGGTATCAGCCACATAAACAATATCTTCATTTGGAGATAGACCCACTCCATTGGCGCTTTCAATAGGAAAAACAGCTTCTTTTATAAACTTACCATCTGGTGTTGCATAAAATAATGCTCCTTGATCTTTTTGTCTTCCATAAGATTTACCAAGATCTGTAAACCAAAACCCCCCACTTTTATCGAAAACTATATCATTAGGTCCTTTTAGTGGGTTTCCATCACATTCAGTGTAAATTGTTTCTATTGAACCAGTTTTAAGATCAACCTTTTCTATTCTTCCACCAGAGTAATTATCGCCCTGACCTCCGGGTATTAAAAGGCCATCTATATTATGCCATTCAAATCCACCATTATTACAAACATAAACACATCCATCAGGGCCTATAGCTGCTCCATTTGGACCGCCGCCAAGCTCTGCGATAATATCCTTTGATCCATTTTTATGAACTTGCGTTAATGTGCCTCTTGCAATTTCCACCAATATTATTGATCCATCTGGCATAGCAATCGGGCCTTCTGGAAACATTAAATCGTTTGTGATCTCTATGTATTCTTTTTTCATAAGAATATCTTATTAAATTTTTTCGTAAATTACCATCGAATGATAAGCATCGTCTTCTGGTTCTTTTGATTTTTCTTCGCGTTTTACTTCTTTAAATATTGAGCTATCTATTTTAGGAAAAAAAGCATCGCCTTCAACTTCTATATCAACTTCGGTTATATATAGTCGGTCTGATGTAGTTATGAATTCATTATAAATATAACCACCACCTATAATCATTATTTCATCTGCACCATTTTCTTTAGCTTTTTGTTTTGCAATCGTAATAGCTTCCTCGGGTGATGAGGTTAGTATTGCGCCATCCACATTAAGGTTATTATTTCTAGAGATGACAATATTGTCTCTGTTAGGAAGAGGCCTTCCAATTGACTCCCATGTTTTTCTTCCCATTATTATAGGCTTGTAGGATGTAATTTCTCTAAATTTTTTTAAATCAGAAGGTATATTCCATGGAAGATCACCATCAGCTCCAATAACACCATTCTTATCAATTGCTGCAATTAAACTAATAATCATTTTACTAAACGGCAACTGGAGCAGAAATATGAGGATGCGGATCATAATTCTCAAGAATAAAATCCTCATACTCGAAATCAAAAATTGTTTTTGGATTAGAGGTTATTTTCATTTTTGGTAATGTTTTAGGGGATCTTGCTAGCTGCTCTTCAGCTTGAGAAAAGTGATTTGAATATAAATGTGCATCACCAAATGTATGAACAAATTCACCAAGATTTAATTTTGTAACTTTTGCTATCATCATAGTTAAAAGTGCATAAGAAGCGATATTAAATGGTACGCCTAGAAAAATATCAGCAGATCTTTGATAGAGCTGGCAAGATAGTTTTCCATTACTAACATAGAATTGAAAAAGACAATGGCATGGCGGTAAAGCCATTTTTTCAACATCCGTTGGATTCCAAGCTGAGACAATTAACCTTCTGGAGTCAGGGTTATTCTCTATTTGCTCAATAAGTTGAGTAATTTGATCGATTTTTCCTCCATCATCTGAAGGCCAAGATCTCCATTGATGACCATAAACAGGGCCTAATTCTCCGTTACTATCGGCCCATTCATCCCATATACTTACACCATTTTCTTTTAGATATTTTATATTCGTTTCACCTTTCAAAAACCACAGAAGTTCATAGATTATTGATTTCAAATGTACTTTTTTTGTTGTTAATAATGGAAAATTGTCAGCTAGATCAAATCTCATTTGATGGCCAAAAACTGATCTTGTTCCCGTTCCAGTTCTATCAGATTTTTCTTCACCATTATCCATAACATGACGAAGAAGATTTAAGTACTGTTGCATAAATTACTCCACGACTCATATTCTATTTTAAACAAGTTATTTGACACTTCAAATTTTAATTGATCCGGTATATAACTAATTTGCTGTTTACAGCTATGGCAATAAACGGATTATGTAATAAACTTATCGGACCCGGGGGCGGTACCCGGCACCTCCACCATAAATATGGGGGTGAAATAGGATCGACGAAAGTGTAAAGATTCTCTTTTTGCTCGGCATTGTACCGCCGTTATCGGGCTATTTTATAGTTGCAAATAACGACTATGCAGAGTTACCTCTCGCTGCTTAAGCGCGAGCGCTCAAATTAACTCCTAATTAGTTGCATAATTAGGCGGGGCTTGAGAGGCGCCTGGCAACAGAAGCTTCTCGCTAATTTAATAAAAATTAAATTTTCCTCTAAAAAAGAGTCAGCTATAATGAATTTTTTTTCAGGAGTTATTTTGGTAAAAAATAGGAAAGAATCTGACTCTTTTGGTTATATAAATGTTCCAGCCAATGCATATTGGGGAGCTCAAACTCAGAGATCATTAAAAAACTTTGATATAGGCAATGAAGTTATACCAACTTCAATAATAAAAAGTTTAGGTGTTATCAAGCTTGCAGCTGCAAAAGTTAATTACTCACAAGGTAAACTTGATAAAAAAATTAGCAATGCAATTGTAAAAGCCTCAAAAGAAGTTATCTCAGGAAAATTAAACGATCATTTCCCTTTGTCTGTATGGCAAACTGGATCAGGCACTCAATCAAATATGAATGCTAATGAAGTTATTTCAAATCGTGCGATTGAATTACTTGGTGGAAAAAAAGGATCAAAAACACCAATTCATCCAAATGATCACTGTAATATGTCTCAATCATCAAATGATACTTTTCCAACCGCAATGCATATTGCATGTGCATTAGATACTAAAGAAAAACTACTTCCATCTCTTAAAAAACTTTCCAATATCCTAAAAACTAAATCAGAAGAATTTAAGGATACAGTAAAAATAGGTAGAACTCATTTACAAGATGCTACACCTGTTACCCTCGGGCAAGAATTCTCTGGTTATTATACTCAAGTGGAAAAAGGGATCGAGCGTGTTAATAAGTCTTTAAAAGATTTAATGTATCTAGCACAGGGCGGAACAGCTGTTGGTACCGGTATAAATTCAAAAAAAGGGTTTGATAAAAAATTTGCAAGAGAATGTAGTTTATTTCTAAAAATGAGATTTGAAACTGCTGATAATAAGTTTGAAGCTTTAGCAACTCATGATGCAATAGTTGAATTTTCTGGATCTTTAAATACATTATCATCATCATTATTTAAAATTGCTAACGATATTCGACTTTTAGGCTCTGGCCCTAGAGCCGGTCTTGGAGAAATACAATTACCTGAAAATGAGCCAGGCTCTTCAATAATGCCTGGTAAAGTAAACCCTACTCAATGTGAGGCTATGACTATGTTATGCATCCAAGTGATGGGAAACCATTCAGCAATAACAATAGGCGGGAGTCAGGGCCATTTTGAATTAAATGTTTATAAACCTATGATTGCCTATAATATTTTACAGTCGATTAAATTATTATCGGATGGTTGTAATAGTTTCGTTAAAAATTGTGTTTCAGGAATTAAGCTAAATAAAAAAATGATTAGTCAACACCTTAATAATTCTTTGATGTTAGTTACTGCGTTAGCACCAGTAATTGGTTATGATAAAGCTGCTGAAATAGCAAAAAAAGCACACAAGAACGGTTCAACTCTTAAGGAAGAGGCAATAAAATTAAAATATATCTCTGAAAAGGAATACGACAAGATAGTTCGTCCTGAAAAAATGATTAAGCCATCTTAAGATGGTAAATCAGATAAAAAAGACTGTAAGGCTTAATGGTCATACAACTAGCCTTGCTCTAGAAAAAGAGTTCTGGGAAGAACTTAATATTATTGCAAATGATCAATCTTTATCGCTAAATAAATTAATTGAAAAAATAGACACAATTGAAAGAAAGGGAAGCTTGGCTTCATCGATAAGGGTTCATATACTAAATACACTAAAAGCTCGAAATTAATAAAATGACTGACAAAAACTTTGAAAATGCAGAAATTTTTAAAAGGTTAAATGACCCTCAAAGGGAAGCTGTTTATCACAATGAAGGGCCTATTTTAGTTTTAGCTGGCGCAGGTACTGGGAAAACAGGTGTTCTCACAACAAGATTGATAAGATTGTTAATAGAAAAAATAGCATTACCAGGTGAAATTCTATCAGTTACTTTTACAAATAAGGCTGCAAATGAAATGAAAGAAAGAATAACCAATCAAATTGGTGATTTATCTTCTGGATTAAAATGGTTAGGAACATTTCATTCGGTTGGAGCTCAAATATTAAGATTCCACCCTAATAAAGTAGGCTTAGAGAATGATTTTATAATTCTAGACACAGATGATCAGGTCCGACTTTTAAAGCAAATAATAAAAGATGAAAATATTGATGACAAAAGATGGCCAGCTAAACAATTACTTAACCTAATAGATAAATGGAAAAATAAAGGTTTGTATCCAGAAAGCATCTCGACTAAGGATGATGATTATTTTGCTAATGGTAAAGGTCATTTACTTTATAAAATCTATCAAGAGAGATTAAAATATTTTAATGCAGTAGATTTTGGAGATTTGATTCTTGAATCAATCAGATTATTTGAAAATAACCCAGATATTCTAGAGAGCTATCAAAATAGGTTTAAATATATTTTAGTTGATGAATATCAAGATACAAATGTTTCTCAATACAAACTATTGAAGCTTTTGACTGGCAAATATCAGAATATTTGTTGTGTAGGAGATGATGATCAATCAATTTATTCTTGGAGAGGAGCAGAAATATCAAATATTCTAAGGTTCGAAAAAGATTTTCCTAATGCAAAAACGATAAGGTTAGAGGAAAATTATAGATCCACAGGTCACATACTTACTGCGGCATCAAAATTAATTGAAAATAATGATTCAAGACTAGGAAAAACATTATGGACTAATTCTGGTGAAGGAGAAAAATTAACTGTTAAGTCAAATTGGGACGGGGAAGAAGAAGCAAGGCAAATTACTTCAGAACTAGAAAAACTATCTCTTAATAATTATAACCTAGATGAAACAGCTATCTTAGTAAGAGCTAGTTTCCAAATGCGAGAATTTGAAGATAGATTCATAGCAGTTGGGCTTCCTTATAAAGTAATTGGAGGCCCAAGATTTTATGAAAGAAAAGAAATTAGAGATGTAAATGCTTATTTAAGGCTTGCAACGCAACCTAATGATAGTTTAGCTTTAGAAAGAATTATTAATACTCCTAAAAGAGGTATCGGCGAAACTTCAGTAAAAAAAATTAGAGATCGTTCTAAAGAAAATAATTTACCTTTAATAGAGTCTGTAAAAGAATTAATTGAAGAAAAGTCTTTCAAAGGTAAAACGGCCGATTCCCTTGATAAACTGGTTAACCTTGTATTTCACTGGAACCAGTTAATAAAAGAAGAAGATAAGGTTGAAATAGCAGAAGTGATAATTGAAGATTCAGGCTATCTAGAAATGTTAAGAAATGACAAATCACTTACCGCTGAAGGTCGTGTAGAAAATGTTTACGAATTATTTCGATCACTTGAACCATTCGAGAGCATAAAAGCGTATTTAGATCATATTTCTCTTGTCATGGAAATAGACAGCAACCAACATGGTAAAAAGGTAAGCCTTATGACTCTCCATGCAGCTAAAGGCTTAGAATTTGATTATGTATTTCTGCCAGGTTGGGAGGAAGGGGTATTTCCAAATCAAAGAGCAATAGATGAAGGCGGATTAGAGTCGCTTGAGGAGGAAAGAAGGTTAGCTTATGTGGGAGTTACTAGAGCTAAGAAAAAAGCATCAATTTATTACTCCGCTAATCGAAGGATGCATAATCAATGGATCTCATCAATTCCATCTAGATTTGTAACAGAACTACCCGAAGAAAACATTGAGACAGATTTATCTAATTACGCAGGTGAAAAAGAGTTATTTAAAGAACAAGAATATATTGACTTTGATCAATCAGATTACGAAACACCTGGTTGGGAAAGAGCTAGATTTGAGTCAAAGTCTAAGATTATCGATAACAAAACTGCTGAGAATTATATTGTTAAAGACTCACCATTTGAATTAAATGAGAAAGTAACACACAAAAAATTCGGTAAGGGTAAAATTTTAAGTATAGATGGAAAAAAACTGACAATTAGTTTTGGGTCAAACGGAACAAGAAAAGTTATGGATAATTTTGTAGAAAAGATATAATTAAAAAAATGAGCAATCAAAATAAATTAACTAATTTAAGATCCTTAATGAGTAAAAATAATATTGATGGTTATTTTTTACCTCATGAAGATGAGTTTTTAAGTGAATATCTCCCTAAATATACAGAGAGACTTAAGTGGCTAACAAATTTCTCTGGATCGGCAGGATTGGCTTTTATTGGAATTAAGAAAGCATCTTTATTTGTTGATGGCAGATATACAACTCAAGTAAAAGAACAAACAAATAATAAAATATATAATTATGAGCACTTGATAAAACCAGGATTCTTAGATTGGTTAAAAAACAATCCTTTTAAAGTTAAGAAAATAGGTCTAGATCCAAAAACCATATCTTACTCGAACTATCTAGCACTAAAAAAAATCTCCATATCTCAAGAAATAGAATTAATAGAAACTAAAAATTTAATTGATCAATTGTGGAAAAGAAAAAGAAACAATAAATCATTAGTTAAGAAGCATGAGATAGAATTTTCAGGTACCAAATCAAAAACAAAAATTGATAAAATTATCAAATCTATGAAGAAAAATAGTGCGGATGCTATTTTTATTTCACAACCTGAAAATGTATGCTGGACCTTAAATATAAGAGGTAATGATCTTGATCATACTCCCATAGTTAGAAGCTGTTTATTAATTGATAAAGAAAGAAATATTACATTATTTTCAGATAATATAAGTAATGCTTCAATTATTAAAAAATGGATTGGAAATAAAATTAAAATATTAGAAATAAGAAAAGTCGAAGAAGTTATCAAAAATAAAAATTACAATAAAATTCAGTTTGATCCAAATTATACAACTCAATCGCAGGCAAATATTCTAATTAAGCGCTCTAATTCATTTATATGTACAAATGATCCAATTACACTTATGAAATCTTGTAAAAATAAAACTGAAGTAAATGGAGCAAGAAAAGCACATCTTATTGATGGAATTGCTTTAACAAAATTTATTTATTGGCTTGAAAATGAAGTAGATACTTATAAAAATAATTATTCTGAAATTAGTTTGGCACAAAAATTATTAAAGTTCAGAATGCTTCATAAAGATTTTAAGGGATTATCATTTGGAACAATATCTTCTTTAGGTTCAAATGGTGCTGTAATTCATTATCAACCTGAGAAAAAGACCGATAAAGAGCTTAATGATAATGATATTTATCTTCTTGATTCAGGTGGTCAATATAAATTTGGAACTACTGATGTTACAAGAACTATATTTAATGAAGGTCAAAAAAGATTAAAAAATTTTGATGAAGTTTCTTATAATTATACGCTTGTGCTTAAAGGTCACATCGCTGTAGCATCGTCACATTTTAAAAAAGGTGAAACTGGCAAGAACTTAGATTCTAAAGCTAGAAAATTTTTAATTGAAAATGGATTAAATTATGATCATGGAACTGGACATGGTGTAGGAAGTTACCTTGGCGTTCACGAAGGCCCGCAAAGCATATCTCCTAAATCATCTGTTCCTCTGTTGGAGGGAATGATTATTTCAAATGAACCAGGCTTTTATAAACCTGGAAATTATGGAATTCGTATAGAAAACCTTGTAACAGTTATTAAAAGTAATCAAAATAATATGGATTTTTGTTTCGAAACTTTAACTTTAGCCCCAATCACAAAATCATTAATTAATTTAGATATAATGACCAAAAAAGAAATTAATTGGATAAATAATTATCATAAAAAAGTTTACAAAAAATTATCTCCGCATCTAAATAAAAAAGAAAAGAGTTGGTTAAAAATTGCTACTGAAGCAGTTTAAACATTTGATTTTCGTTAATTACTTCTATTTCAAGACTATTTGCCTTATCTATCTTAGAATTTGTTGGTTTTTCTCCAGTAATAAGATAATTTGTATTTTTTGAAATACTTGAAACAACCTTACCTCCTAAAGACTCAATACGAACTTTAGCCTCAGCCCTACTCATACTTTCTAATGTCCCAGTTAAAACAATTCTTTTTCCTGATAACATACTATCAGTCTCAATTTTTTCATAATCTTGAATAGATACTCCTATATCAACTAAGTTATTTACTAAATTTAAAGTTTCTCTATTTTGGAAAAAATCTGTCAAAGCATTTACTACTTTATCTCCAATGCCATCAAGTGATCTTACCTCCTCAATTTCATCAGGCTTCTGCAATTTAAAAACTGATACCATATTATCAAAAGTAACAAAATGACTGGCTAGTAAGGACGCTGTGGAAGATCCTAAATGTCTAATTCCTAATGAATAAATAAAACGATCGAAGTTAATAATCTTTTTATCGTCAATCGCTTTAAAAAGCTTCATTGCGCTATCTTTGATAGTATTAATTTTAGATTTTGAACCAGAAGAATAAATCCATATTTTAGGTGGATTGTGACGATAAGTTTGTTCAAGAGAAAAAATATCAATTGGATCCCTAATAATTCCGATATCAAAATAATCATTAATTTGCTTATCCCCTAACCCATCAATATCGAAACCCTCTTTAGATACAAAATGCTTTAGTCTTTCTTTAGCTTGAGAAGAACATGTAAAACCACCTGTACATCTAATATATTTTTCATAGGTTTTTACTCCTTTGGTTTCAGTTAGTATTTCTCTATATGCATTTGATTTACAAACAGGGCAATTCTTAGGTGTTTTTATTTCTTTGGTTTCCTTTTTTCTTTTTGATTTAATAACTTCAATGACTTGAGGTATTACATCTCCTGCTCTTTGAACCCATACAGCATCTCCAATGCGAATATCCTTTTTTTTGATATCTTCATAATTATGCAAACTTGCATTTGAAACTAAGGCACCACCAATATTTACAGGTTTCAATCTAGCTACAGGAGTTAGAACACCTGTTCTTCCAACTTGAATCTGAACATCTATAATTTCTGAAATAGCTTTCTCAGCTGGAAATTTATGCGCTATTGCCCATCTAGGGTGATGGCCAGTTGATTGAAGTCTTTCTCTCCAATCAATTCTGTTTAATTTATATACAATACCATCAATATCGTAACCTAGGTCCATTCTTTTATCTAAAAGACTATTGAAATATTTTTCTAAAGAATTTACTGAAGTATGTGTACTTGACTCTGGATTAGTTATTATTCCTAAATCATTGAAATAACTTATGATATCATTATGTCTCTTAAAATTATTATTAGAAAATACACCCCAACTAAATGCAAAAAATCTTAATGGTCTTTTTGATGTTTCTTTTGGATCTAATTGCTTTAATGATCCTGCTGCGGCGTTTCTAGGATTCTTAAATATATCCTTACCTTCTTTTTTTTGTTTTTCATTAAGATCATTGAATTCGTCGTGAGTTATATAAACTTCACCCCTTACCTCAAGTCGATCTGGAGCTATATTTTTATTTAAAGATTTAGGTATATCAATTATTGTCTTTAAGTTATCTGTAACATTTTCACCAAAAGATCCATCACCCCTAGTTGCTCCTAAAACTAATTCACCTTTATCATATATAAGTGTCGCAGATAAACCATCAATCTTTGGTTCTGCAATAAATTCTATTTCTTCTTTGTCCTCAAGAAGTAAAAAATTCTTTAGCCCATCCACCCAATTATTAACCTCATCTATATTTTTAGCATTTTGTATAGATAACATAGGAATCTTGTGTTGAACTTTGGCAAAACCTTCTAAAGGTTCTGATCCAACTAAATCTGTAGGTGAGTTATTTTGTTTAAGTTCAGGAAATTTTTTTTCAATTTCTAATGCTTCTCTTACCAGTTCATCATAGTCAGCATCTGATATTGATGGATTATTGTCCTGATGGTACCTTTTATTGTGTTCAATTATCTGTTTATAAAGAGAGTTTAATTTGGATTTATTATCATTTTCCGAAACATTAGATTTTTTCATTTCGTTTACTGTAAAAAATCATTGATTAAATCATAAGTGCTTTCATACCATTCGCTATCAGGAAAGTTATAGCCTAATACTGCTGCGGTAGCTTTTGCTTCATTGATTAAGCCAAGTGAAATATATCCTTCAACTATTCTATGAAGAGCTTCTGGAGTATGGCTAGTGTTCTGATACTCAGTTACAACATATCTAAACCTGTTAATACCTGCTAGAAATGCGCTTTGTTTCATATAGTATCTACCTATATACATTTCTTTTCCTGCTAAATGATCGCGAGTTAAATCAATTTTTAGCTGAGCATCTTTAGCATAATCAGATTCTGGATAACGCCTAACTACTTCATTAAAGGAATTCAATGCTAAATCTGTTATTTTTTGATCACGAGCAACATCGGAAATTCTTTCATAGTAAGATTGGCCAATTAAATAGTAAGCGTAAACAGCATTTCTGTTGCCTGGGTGTAAAGATATAAATCTTTGAGCCGATGAAATAGCTTCATCATATTTATTTTGAAGATAATAAGTGTAAGCAGACATTAGCATTGAGCGTCTTGCCCAAGGGGAATAAGGATGTTGTCTCTCAACTTCATCAAACTCATATGCTGCAGCCTGATATCTTCCATTTTCCAGATGGTATACAGCGTTGTTATAAATAGCAGCTAAAGTCCTTTCACGGTATTCTGGCCTTTCACTATCACTTGCGCATGCAGAAAGAAAAAACGCTAAAGCAACGGATATTAAATTAACTCTATTTTTTTTGAACAAAAGTTTCATAAAATGATTATATTATTAAATTTATAAAAGAGCTACATGTTGGTTAAAAAATTAAGCCGTCAATAATTCTTTGTTACTGTCAGCAATTACTGAATCATCTATTTCAAAAACCTCAAAAGAGTCTTCATTATCAAATAACTCTTTCAGGAGAAGATTATTCATATGATGACCACATAAGTAACCCCTGTATTCACCTTGAATACGATACCCGGAAGTAAAAATATCTCCTACAGCATCTAATAGTTTATGAGCAACAAATTCATTTTCAAATCTTAATCCTTCGGAATTTATAACTTCATTATCATCAATAATTATACAATTATCTAAACTGCCGCCAAGACCAAGACCCGACATTCGTAAAGCTTCAACATCTCGCATAAAGCCAAAAGTTCTAGCCTTAGAAACATTATCTTTAAAGTTAAAGTTCTCAAGATTTATTGATGCTTCTTGCTTTCCAATTACTTTGTCTGAAAAATCTATCGAAGCAAAAAAATTCATATTGTTGCTGGGACTAAGGGAGCATTTTTTTTCTCCATCAGTAATTTCAATATTTTTAGTAATTTTAAGAAATTTTCTTTTTTCTGATAATTTAGATAATCCTGAATTTTCTATAAGATCAATAAACTGTTTTGAACTTCCATCCATAATTGGAACTTCAGGACCGTTAATTTCAATATCAATATTATCAACTCCAGATCCTGATAATGCAGCCATTAAGTGTTCAATTGTTGATACCTTGCAATCGTTTTTATTTTTGATTGTAGTGCACATATTTGTATCAGATACATTCTGATAGCTAGCTAAGATTGTTCTTTCAGATAAATCGCCCGCTATATCTGTTCTAATAAATCTAATTCCTGAATTAGGTTTTGAAGGCTTTAAGGTAATCTCTATTAAATCACCCTTATGAAGACCAATTCCAGATATTGATATTGTATTCTTTATTGTTGTCTGCCACGGATAAAAACCGGAAGCTGTTAGAAAATCACAAGACATTTTAAATTTCCACAAATATATTAATATCCTAGTTATCAGTGATAATTAAAGAATCCAAATCAAACTTTGTGTCTATTTGTAACTTTATTTATCAATATTAATTTAAATTTTATTTATTAATTTTCTGCCAATCTTCAAGCGGTTGGTGAACAAAAACAGGTTCTTGTTTTTTTATTAAAGCAATTAAACCTGTAATCATATTATTTAAAGCAACACTTAAAGCTTCAGCTACATCATCTTCATTAAGTCTTTTATCTGACTCTACTTTACCTGACCATCTAATTTCAGAACTACTATCATTAATAGGTATAATTTTTGCGATAACAACATAATCTTTCATACCAACTGGTTTTCCATCTGTCAGCTTATAGGAAAATGATAAATCTTTATCACTATATTCAATCAATTCATGCTGAACATATCCTTGTGTAATTAAATTAATATCTCTTATTGCCCCAACACCCTTACCTTTAACAGAAATTGTACTTTCACTTCCGCCAGGAACCCACTTAAGAACGCGATCGAAATGCTTCATTTCATTCCAAATTATTTCAGAAGGTATATCTGCAATACGACTTACTTCGACAATTTTCATTTCAAATAGTTTTTTTAGTTAATTTTATTGTTTATTTTTTCTTAAAAAAGCAGGAATTTCCATTTGTGAATCAAAATCTTTATCGTCTTCGTGATTGTCAAGTCTATCACTTTTAAATAAAGGAACATCATCATTCTCCCAGTCTTCAGGTTCAGGCAGATCTTCTACAGCTTGCACTTCTTCCTCTATCTCTTCCTCTATCTCTTCCTCTATTTCTTCTTCAGTATCATCCATTTTTTGGTAATCTGATTTATCTTCCATTAAATCTGGATAATCATCTGTATTTACTGGAAGGTCTTGATTAACTTTTCTTACTTCAAGATCTACCGACTGAACATCATCACCAAGCTCCTCAAGCTGATCATTGCTTGAATTTTCAATCTCAATAACTTTATCTTCAACTTGGTCATTCATTCCTGTAGCAACAGTAGCTACGATTAACTCATCACCTAACTCTTCATCCATAAAAACACCTGTTATAATTTCGCAATCATCAGGGTTATTTACTTCATTCTGAATAACATTTGTGGCTGCATCAATTTCTACAGGCGTGATTTCAGTGTTTGCAGTAATTGAAATAAGCAATCCTTTTGCATCCCTTAAATTGATACCATCTAGCATTGGATTTGATATAGATGTTTTAGCAGCAATAACTGCCCTATCATCACCTGAAGCCTGGCCAACACCAAACATTGCTTTTCCAATAAATGCCATAATTGTCTTAACATCTGCAAAATCTATATTAATTCTCCCTCTCTTAGTTATTAATGAGCTAATTGCAGAAACGCCGTCATATAGAGTTCTATTAATTATCTCATTACATTCATCAAAAGAAGTTTCAATATTAGCAACTCTAAATACATTCTCATTTGGCACGACTATAAGAGTATCAAGACATTTTGAAAGTTCATCAATGCCTTCTTTAGCCATTTTCATTCTTTTTGTTCCATCATACTTCCATGGAGTTGTTACAACTCCAACGGTAAGTATACCCATCTCTTTTGCAAGTTTTGCTACTACTGGAGCAGCACCTGTGCCTGTTCCTCCGCCCATGCAGGCAGTAATAAAAAGCATATTTATTCCCTTAAGGTAACTTTTTAACTCCTCAATAGACTCCTGTGCTGCTTTCTTTCCTATTTTGGGATCAGCTCCTGCGCCTAAACCTTTAGTAATATTTGCTCCAATCTGAATCCTTGTTGTCTGATCATGTTCTTCTAATGCTTGAGCATCCGTATTTACAGCATATAAATCTACACCCTTTAAACCACTATCAATCATAGTTCTTAGAGCATTGCCGCCTCCACCACCAATACCTAAAAGGGCAAGACGGGGCTTTAATTTTTCAACCTCAGGCGCAGATAATTCAATTGACAAAGCAACCTCCTTAACAAGTTAGTTAATTTTTCTACTGATTCTTATTTTTTAACAAGAAATAGGGGCGCTAAAAATCTTGGCCCATAAGATTTTTAAAGAAATTACCAATTTTCTCAGCACTCTTTATTGCAATTGTTTCATGATTCTTTTTAGATTTCCTTAGGCAATGTATTAACACACCTGAACATGACGAAAATGAAGTACTTCCAATTTCTCCTGACAAACCACCAATTTTAGTAGGCGAGCCTACCCTAACATTTGCATCAAAAACCCTTTGAGCTAATTCAATACTACCTGGCATTCCTGCAGTACCGCCCGTTAATACAATGTTTCTCTTTGCGTATTCAGAATAACCAGATTTTTCAATTACTTCATCCGCTTTTTCTAATATTTCTTCATATCTGTACTTAATTATAGAGACTAAATTACTTAGTTTAAATTTATTCCTAATAGTATTCTCATTGTCATTAGGAATTTCATAATATTGCTCAGAGTCATTAGCGCCCATAATTGTATTGCCATATAAATTTTTAATTCCTTCAGCATGCTCAAAAGATGTATGTAATCCTAATGCAACATCATTAGTGATATACCAACCTCCTAGATTTATAGTTTTAGCATAAACTATTGTTCCCTCAAAAAATATCGATATTGATGTGGTGCCACACCCAATATCAATACAAACTGAACCAAAATCTAGTTCATGTTCCTGTAAGCATGCTAAACCTGATGCATATGGCTTTGCAACAAAGCCTTCTATATTCAAATGCATCTTTTTAATTATATTTTCTATATTAATAAGAGGATTAATTTCAGATGTAATATAGTTTAATTCTACGCCAAGCTTATCTGCTACTAAACCTGATGGATCGGTAACATTTCTGGTTCCATCTACGAAAAAATTCGAAGGAACAATATGAATTATTTTCTGGTCAGTAGGAGTATATTTTTTATTAGTTATAGAAATAACCTCAGAAACATGTTCTTGTTTAATTGTTCTTTCTGGAACATTAATTGATCCTTTTAAAATATGACTTTTCAGAAAATCACCCGAAATACAAATATAAACATTATTAATCTCAATATTTGCATCTTTTTCAGCTTTATCTAAGGCAAGCCTTATCGATTTTTCTGCCTCCTTCTGGTCAATAACTTTGCCATTTCTTATGCCTTTTGATTGACAATATCCTGACCCAACAACGCGCAATGCTCTCTTTTCTCTTGTTATTTCATCAATTTTAGCAATAAAACAAACAATTTTATCTGATCCAATATCTATAGATGTCAAAATATTTTTTGATTGATTTGATTTATTTTCAGTTGAAAATAAATCTATTTGATTGCTATTCTTTTTCATTAACTTCTTTTAAAAATTCTATCTGTAGAGATTTCACCTTTTATTCTTAAATCAATCTTTTTGTGACCCTTTTCTATCAAATTATAATCTTTTAAATGTTGATCGAGCTCAAGTAAGGCATCATTTACATCTCCCATAGGTAATTTAATTAAAACATCCTCTTTAAAATACAAATCCCATCTTCTTTTTCCAATAAAAGTTGCATAATCAATCCTTCCTCTTAATGAAGGATAATCATCCAAAGCATTTAAAAAATTACCAAGATTTAAATCCGCTTCATTACCATAAATAAAAAGTAAATCAGCATAAGCATCTTTTTTTTGGATTTTTTCAATATGATATCCATCTTTATCAAGAATTAGAACTTCATTTTTATATTCCCAAATAGCAGCAGGTTCATACTCTTCAATATAAATATGGATTTCATTTGGAAGCTTTCTACTTATTTTTGCGCTTTTTATCCATGGAACTGACAAAATATTTTTTTTAATTTTTTCTAAATTTATATTAAAAATCGGTGAATTGAGCTCAAGAGATAAAGAAGATAAGATTTTTGTCTTATTTGATCTCACCCTTCCATCAAGTTTTAATTTTTCAAGTTTAAAAAATGAATTTGTAAAATTATTATAATAATTACTTACAGGATTATTTTTATACAAGAATAAATAAATTG